>OODA01000279.1_pt1 | contig 37959 bp, 34 predicted proteins | sample 1671341 | NCBI WGS metagenome assembly OODA01 (sample SAMN06348147, study PRJEB24527) | human gut metagenome | biome: human gut; feature: ankylosing spondylitis patient; material: feces | host: Homo sapiens | place: China | collected 2015-10 | reverse complement strand
AATCAGGAAAATATTGGTATAATTGCTTGAAATAGGCAAGGTTACGAACACCATAGCCGGAGCCGAACTCAGTCGTCAACTGCTGAGATATGGTCTTGATGAGCTGTATTCCATAATCAGCACGCTGCTTGCCAAGCTGCTCTTCTTCAACAATACGTTTGCCGATTTCCCAGTTTGAGCGTATCAGGGTTTCGTTGATAGATTGATACGCCTTGTTTCTTGCCCTTGTGATGATGGTTCTGATATCATCTATGACATGTGCATCTATATTTATAATATTCTTTTCCATCTATATATTTTTTCATTTGTTCAAGTTTCGCAAGTTTTGTCCCATACGCCCTGGACTAGGAGCTTTTGAGCCTTCAGCCCGTACTTGACCACATGCGAAAGTTCAATTATTAATTTTAAGGCAAAGATAATAAAAAAAAAGGAAAATGAGCAAAAAAATGATGATTTTTTACTCATTTCCCTTTAACTTTCTTTGGAAATCCTTAATGACCTTAATGACCATGACCTTAATGACCGGATTTCTCAGTTTTCTTTATCCCATGCAACTCGTTACTCCGAGCGTAGTAGCGATAGCGGTCAGAATGCTGATGGCTATCTGCAGAATTGTTTTCCAAGTGTTCGCTTTCATTTTTTTTGAATGTTGAATGTTGAATGTTGAGTGTTGACTTTTTTGGGGGGCGGATAGGCTGGGCTAGGGGCTAGCACCCTAGCCAGTCTATCCTTGGGCTATTCAAGGCCGTCGCCAGTATCGTCCTTGCCGGTAGTGCCGCCGCCTGATTCAGAGCCTTGGCCTTCGCTGCCGGTCTGACCGGTGTTTGAACCACCTGGGGTAGAACCGCCTGGTGTATTATCCGGAGTAGTTGGCGCGTTGAGGTCAACGTTGGTCTTACCCTCCTTAATCGCCTTGATAACGGCTGCCTGAGCACTGCGACTGGCTACGAGGTTGAACTCGGCGTCATCGCGAAGGTTCTTGAACTCCTGACCAGGCTCCCACTGAACCTTCACGCCGGTGATGTTCTGCGAGGTGAACTTGTCAGCATCCTCGGCACCCTTTGAGGTGAGAAGGAGAGAGAAATCACCGAGGTCGCCCAGACGGATTTTCTTGCCCTCAAGCAACATCTCACGCATGCAGTCTACGGCGATGTAGAGGATGGCGCTGATGTCGGCTCTCGAATAAACACTACCATGAGAGGTGATGTGCTTGGCAAACTTCTCGATGGTCATGATGTCAGTGTACTGTGAGATGGCGAAAGCATTCTGCTTCTCGGTCTTCACGAGTTCCAGGTCCTTTGGGTCAGGGGTAGTGCCCTCCTTCTTAGCCTGGTTGATGCGTGACTTAGCCTGGTTGATTTCCAGAAGATTTGCGTTCACGCTACGCATTACGATGCTGTAATTAATCATAGTCGTTTGTAGTATGTTTAGAGTCCTTTGTTTTGCAACTCCCCAGAACGCCCCGTTCCTGCCGTTTTCGGGGTCTTCATTGATGACCGGCGCCTGCCATCATTTATGACCCGTGTTGGTCTTAAGAGAAGACCCGAGCAAGGCACAAAAGGCTGTTCTTTCGATTGCCGGTGCAAAGATACAACATTTTCGGGCAGAATGCAAGCTATTACCCTAACTTTCTATGCTGAAAATGACGTAAGTAGCTGATAGATAATACTTTCTATCGTTTTCTATCAGAAGTTTATTGCAGAAACATAGTAAAACAGGAAAATACGCATTGAAGGTAGCCGAAGAAACGTGAAAAGCGGTCATTAAGGTCAAGGTCATTAAGGTCATTAAGAAAATGGGAATCGGTCATTTTGAGCTATAGTATATATAAATATTATTTATATATACTATAGGAAAATGTTTTTCCCCCGAAACCTTAATGACCTTAATGACCTTGACCTTAATGACCGGATAGAATATTTCTGTTTTAAAGACTTGCAGTAAATAAGGTAACGTATCGTAATTAGTTGTTTATCACACATTTATATCAGTATATTAAAGTTGCTATTAATGTTTTTATGTATAAGTATAATCTACATTCTCTAGTGCCGGAAATGAGTTCTTGCATTGCTTTTTCTCCTCTCTTTACCTCATTCTACCCCTTATTTACCCCTCGAATTTGTCAAAAATACGTCAAGTCTGAGACGGATTTATGTCTGAGGAGGGGCATTTTTCACCCCTAGTAGAGGGGGTAAAACTCCTTCCTAACCCTCTAATTTTTGCTTCTTATCTTCTAAAACTCAAAAAACTGCTGATTTTCATTTCCTGCATATAAGAGTAAGGAAGATTTACATTTTTCAGCTTACAAAGCTTTTGCCCCTACAGAGCGCCTTGCTGATTGCTATTATACCCAGGTCGATGCCCTGGGCTAGGAACTTTGGGACCTTCAGCCCGTAGTATGGTAACCATTATTTACATAATCAGCTTTTTCCCCATCTCGTTGTCTAGAGGTTTAAAATCCCTTTTTACTGAGTTTTCTGCTATTTTCTGTTAATATTTGCAATAAAATATAGATGTTTTCGCAATTATTTTATAATTTTGGGGCAATTTTGCATTTAATGTGCAGGTGTTAGTTATCGTCAAGGCTGGTTGTCAGCCAAGACATTTGTTTAATTAGAATCGAAGTCACTTTAAAAAGTGCCCCCGAGTCTTTAAAATAGAATAATAAGAAACAGATAGTAAAATAGAATATAACATATAGATATTGACGCTGATTATCTGACACTTCTACGGTATTCAGAACCTGCAATTCAGAAATTCGGTAAGAAGACGGTGACAGCAAGGCGTCCACTCCTCTACGGCGTGGGCAGTACTTGTTTGTGCCTTACCGAAGGTTCTTGCAGGTACCCGAATACCGGTACTTACAGGGAACCCCACGCCGCTTATTTAAAACAACATAACAATTCAAACCTAGAAAAGTAATATGCAGACAGAGGAAATACCCAATACTGACAATAACTACAATTCTCTTCTGAAGATTTCATCAGAAGAAGATCTTTTTGTGGAAGATGAAGTAACAGGAGTCAAGAAATACACTCCAGTAACAACTACTGATGTGGGTCAGTTTAAGAGAGAGGCAGAACATTTGTATAAGGAGATTCAGCATGCTATTGGTGAAATACGATGGAATGCAGGAAAGCATAAAGGTCTTACCTGTTATTTTCATATTTACCAGAACCTTGCCAAGCAGTTGACAGATTTTCTTAAATATATTCATACGCTCCATAAGAAAGTCTACATTTCCATCTACAAGAGCTACGATGATGAATTCATGGGGATTTATACTGATGTTTTAGAGAAGGTGCTCCAGGATATTCAGACCATCGCCCGGAAGCATTCAGACTATTTGCTCGATAAGGAAGAGGAGTATGGTCAGATTCCCTATGCCAAGGCTATTTTCGAGCAATGCGAGAAGCTTAAAGTTCCTGCCGGAGACGATTATCCGCGTTTTGATTCCCATTACAAGAACTTTGTCTCTACCGGTTTGCAGATGTCTTTGGCAGAAACCATCTCCACAGTTACCGCTATTTGTGCTGATTTCCTAGCCTTATACAGAACCCGCTTTTTCCGCACCGACCGTGAGGCTGTGATTATTTACCATTATATCAAGCGAATTTTCGACGAGGGCACGCTACCTGACCATCTGAAACGTGAGGTAAAGGTAAAGAAGCACCACATGGAAAGCAGGAGAATAGCCATTACCAACGACAGCTTACAGAAAGTGATGGATGGGGTTGAGGATAAATACAACAATTATATGCTTTGTTCTGACTGGTTTGAGCGAGAGGAGGATGAGGAAGAAGAACTTGTCCGTACGCTAGTCAGGGAGCAGGCTTTGCCCGAGGATTTTGAAACGCTGTTCAAGTATCAGGGTGAGCATAAAATGTGGGAGGCAGAAATTGCCAGGGCTGATGATTTTGAGCGTAACAGCGACTCTTTCTTTGTGAACTGGGTAGATTCCATAAAGTTGGAGGAGAAGTTGAAGTTCTGGATAAAAGGCAACATTACGTCTCAGCAAAGCTGGTACATAGTCTGGTGCCTGATGAAATATACGTTCCACATGGTGCGTGATAATCAGGACAAGGCAGCCTTTGCCGCCCGCATGAACCTGATGTTTCCGGATGCAGAAAAGAAATGTGTGGTGGAGTCGTTCCGCAAGCAGGAAACGCAGAAGAACCACAACCACCATTTCTCGGAGTGGCTTGAAGGCTCCGATCCCGATTATCATACCGCCCAGGATCTGTATTATAAGCTGGCGAAAGGGGATGGTTATATGAGAAGTATTTGAGTTGGTATAGGAAAGTAGAGAGGAAGATTTAGAGATAACTATCGTCCCTGGGTATAAAACAAGGATAAATCCGGTAATATTCTACGGCTTTTTTGAAAATATTCCGTAGAATATTACCGCTTTTCAAAAAAATATTGTATTTTTGCAGCGACAATGATATTAATATAAATGTGATATGGACAATATAGTTTGTAAAGTGGAAGCACTAGGAGGCACAATCTCTACTACTGATATTCCTCATATGGCAGAGTATAAGCAACTCTTGAGAGCTAAGGAACGTGGCGACTTGATCAAGTTGCGCCAGGGCATTTATGCTGTTCCGGAAGCCCTGCTGAATACAATGATAGATGTGGAGCGGATTGTACCTAAAGGTGTTGTGTGTCTATACAATGCCTGGGCTTATCATCAGCTTTCGACAACTGTTCCACCAGCTTTTTGCATTGCCATCGCCAATAAACGGAAAGTAGAGATTCCTGAAACGCTTCCGATAGAATTGTATTATTGGAAGAAGGAGAATCTGGAGTTTGGCATTATGGAAGCAGAAATATCCGGTTTTCATGTTCGCATAACCGACTTGGAGCGAAGTGTTTGTGATGCAGTGAAATACAGAAACAAATTGGGGCTGGATGTTTGTGCGGAAGTAATTCGTTCTTATTTGAGAAAGCCCAATCGCAATCTCAGTCGTTTGCAGGATTACGCCAAACGCCTCAGAGTATTCAATACATTGAAAAATTATGTTGAAATAGCTATAGAATAAGATGGGAAAGAAAAACTACGGTAAGTCTGTTAAGACCCGCCATTGCTTTTGCCTGACATTCCATCTGTGAACATACAGGCATATTCCTTGGAGACTGTTGTTGCCGAGAAATTCCATACGATGATAGACCGAGATGTGCTCAACAGTCGCATGAAAGATTTCTTCGACTGTTACCAACTCCTGACAAAGAGAGACTTAAGACAATAGATGTGGGTGCTTTTATCCGGAAGTATCCGCCTCCGCAGTATAACTCTTACTTGAATGAAAGCAAATTCAAGAAGTTCAAGATAGAGTTCGGTAATATCGTTTGGGGAAAGAATTGGAATTTGATATTCCCGATAGATAAGCTGTATGCTAGCGTTTGCTCCTAAAACTGAAACTTTTCCCCGATTTCCTTGCGTGTTTCAAAATAAAAACTTATCTTTGCGGTGACATTTTAAAAGAAAATAAAGAATAATACTCATTAATAAATTAGATGATTATGATGGATTTTACTTTATCAAATTGTAAGGACTTGGATGTTCGCAAGAGTACTTGCGGCATCACGAAGCGTTTTGCCATCCTGCTGGTCATGATGGTTATGATTACGAGCAAAGCACTGGCTGGTGCCAGCTTTGAAGTGATTGATGGTTTTAAGTATTTACTTGATTCGGATACAAAAACGGCAATTCTTGTGCCTAATACGGAGAAGTATGCGGGTGATAAAATTGTGATTCCTGAAAGCGTGAAAGCGAAAGATGGTAATGATTATAAGATTACGGCTTTTGGGGATGAATGTTTCGATGTTTGTAAAGATTTGACTTCCATTACGATTCCTTCATCTGTAACTTCGTTAGGGAAGCGTTGCTTCTCTGGTTGTAGCGGCTTGACTTCCATCACGATTCCCTCATCTGTCACTTCGCTTGGGGAATCTTGCTTTTCTGGTTGTCGCAGTTTAACCTCCATTACGATTCCTTCCTCTGTTACTTCGTAGGGGAAATTCTTCTTCAATGATTGTATTGGCTTAACTTCCATCACGATTCCTTCCTCTGTCACTTCGTTAGGGGAATGGTGTTTCAATAATTGTTACAGCTTAACTTCTATCACGATTCCTTCATCTGTTACTTCGTTAGGAAAATATTGCTTCTCAGGATGCATTGGTTTGACATCTATCACTATTCCTTCGTCTGTTACTTCGTTGGGGGAGGCTTGTTTCTATTGTTGTAGCGCCTTAACGTCCATTACGATACCTTCATCTGTTACTTCGTAGGGGAAATTCTTCTTCAATGATTGTATTGGCTTAACTTCCATCACGATTCCTTCCTCTGTCACTTCGTTAGGGGAATGGTGTTTCAATAATTGTTACAGCTTAACTTCTATCACGATTCCTTCATCTGTTACTTCGTTAGGAAAATATTGCTTCTCAGGATGCATTGGTTTGACATCTATCACTATTCCTTCGTCTGTTACTTCGTTGGGGGAGGCTTGTTTCTATTGTTGTAGCGCCTTAACGTCCATTACGATACCTTCATCTGTTACTTCTTTGAGGGATAGATGCTTCGATGGTTGTCGCAGTTTAACCTCCATTACTATTCCTTCATCTGTCACTTCGCTGGGGAAATCTTGTTTCAGGAGCTGTAGCGGCTTAACTTCCATCACGATTCCTTCATCTGTTACATCGTTGGGGGGCAATTGCTTCTCTGGTAGTGGTTTGACTTCCATTACAATTCCTTCATCTGTCACTTCGCTGGGGGGATATTGCTTCGTAGACTGTACCAATCTCGAAAGTATATATTTCAAAGGTAAATGCTCTTACTTTATAAGCAATGCAGAAATCCCTAAAGCATGCATAATTTATGTTCCTGCAGAATATCTCCAGGACTATAAAGACGTTTTGGGACCTGATTATAAGTTTATCTACGCTTGGAATCCAAACGGATCTGGCGATGACGACAAGCCTGTTACTCAATGTGCAACTCCATCCGTCTTTTATGGCGCTGGCAAGTTGAAGTTCTCTTGCGAAACAGCAGGAGCAAAGTATCATTATACTATCAGCGATAAGGATATGGCAACTGATGCGCTTAGCGAAGACGGTAATGTATCCCTTTCTGCTGCTTATGCCATATCGGTATATGCAACAGCTGATGGCTATAAAACATCCGAAAAAGCTAAGGCTACACTATATTGGGTCAATGCCAACCTGGAGAATGCTACCAACATCAACCAGGCTAGAACCCGTGGCGTTGTGGCTTCTGCCCATGACGGCATCGTCAGCATTTCGGGTCTTGATAATGGCGAGGTGGTCAAGTTCTATGCTGCTGATGGCAAGCTTATCGGCTCCTCTTCTGCCGTTGACGGTACCGCATCCTGCGCTGTATCAGAAACCATGGTCATCGCAAAATTCGGTGATAATGCCATCAAGGTTGCCGTAAAATAAACTATCGTAGATTCTGAAATATACCTTAATTCCGCAACTCTATAATTTATTTTTTTTATAAACACCTGAGCAACAAAAAGTTGCTCAGGATTTTGCCATGTCAGAAATTTCTACAAAGCTATTATGTAGAGATTGAAAACCCATGATTTTGGATTGCGTGCCACCAGCAGAATCAAGACCTTTGTTTTCAAGTTCATCTCTGTTCCTGCGAAATGGATTAAGACATCACGTAGGCATGTATTGAACATTTACTCAGACAACAATGCTTATGCCAACCTGTTCAAGACAGACTTTGGTTAAAGACCATGCTTTTCTGGTTAAACCAGCGTATTACCTCAAGTCGCTTTATGGGGTAAGGGGATTTTGTGTCTGCGACATTTCTGTTGTGCAAGAAATATGTACAATAAAATGAATTTTGTCGCTTTGCAAGCAAAATCCCACTAAACCCTATAGGTTGCGGATTTGAGGATACCCATATTTTTTCCCTTATTTATTTTTGTTGGAGTTCGTTCGACATGATTATTCACGTTTAAAATTAATATTCTCTTTTTCCAACTCCAAGTGTGATGATTGGGAGAGTTTCCCTATACGTCGTGCTTGTTAGTTGTATGATAGCATCAACATGAAGTGAAAGCTATAATGAATGCAAAAATAAGCATTCGGACTCAGTTTATCAATTCAAGTATGAATAGAGATTTATCATTTTAGTTTCTCAATCTTACTTTTTGGCAAATCTGTTATTTGCATAACTGTTTCTATATCCATGCCAGCATCCAACATCTTTTTTGCTATTTGGAGAGCTTTCGAGTTTTTACCTTCCTCACGCCCTTTTTCCAAAGCCGTATCTATAGAGTTCTTGACATCACGATACGCCTTCAAACTATCCTCATATTCTTTCAACTCTGTTGGGGTGAACTTCGCAATCTCGGCCTCCTCAAAGAGTTTAGTAAACACTTTCTCTTTCAAGGCAGCAGGACGCTCATCCAATCGGGAAAGGTTTTTCAATACATATAACCACTTATCATAAAGCGTGTCAAGCTCCTCCTCTGTCTTGTTGAACTTCGCTATCTCAACATACTTGAAAGAAAGTTTGTCATTAAAAACCTTAAGAGTCTTCTTGTCAAGCAAACCCACATCATGGTTGATATCATTTTTGTCAAATGCCTCTTCTTCCAAATCGAAATTCAGCAGAGCAACAGTGTAAACATGTTCAAGCTTGAAGTTCCATTCAGCCCCCTTTGGAGCCTGTTCACGGATAGGAAAAGTAGAATAGAACAAAGAACGATCCTTGAAGTACTTCTGATAAGCATTCTGCATCTCAACGATGAACTTTTCACCACGCTCATTTTCGCAATATACATCAAAAATGGCCTTGCGCTCGGCAAAAACATCACCAACGTGCTCACTATTCAAGTACTTCACATCCTTGATGACCTGAAAACCATCAAACAGTGAATTCAAGAAATTGATGAGCAAATCCTTGTTGGGCTTTGTTCCAAAGATACGCTTAAAACCAAAATCCGTAAGCAAGCTAATATAACGTTCTTCTATCCGTTTCATATCCATTTCCTTTTAAAACGTTTAACTGAATTGTAGTGCAAAAATAAGCATTTTTTTCGAATTATAAATATTTGGAGTGTTAAAATGTTGGTTGTGGGGGTGATTTTTCCCAAGATTCCTACAATTTTTCCCAACGATGGGAAAAATGAGTTTTTTTTATTAGGAAAAGGGGAATGATTTTCTCTTTTTCTTTACTTTTGACTCTCGTTTCCTTCTTCTTCTTACTTTTTCCCAAGAAATGCCCGATTTTTCCCAAAATCGTGGGTTTTTCGGGGGAGTTGTGGGAAAGGGATTGTTTTGCCTTTGTTTTCGCAGTACTTTTGCATCGTCGAAGAAACAAGACAACGCTGAAATGGTTTGGTGCTCTTGAAACCTCTTCGTACATTATATAATATGTATACTCAGATTATGAGAGTGGTGCAGCAGGGCGAGACCTTCGCTGTGCAGAGTCAGAAAAGTGAGAACGGCCAGATGATGAAATGCAACATCGTTCTCCAGGAGATGGGCGGCAAGTATGAGAACCAGTACGCTGCGGCAATGTTGGGCAATATGGCGCAATGTAAGTATGCTCCGGGCGAGCTGGTGGCTGTTACGCTCCGGTTTACTACCCATGAGCACAATGGTCAGGTTTATCAGGATATTCTGGTTACGGACATTGAAAAGATAAAGGGGTAATGCTTGATATTTTAAAGCTTTTGCCCTTACAGGGCGACAGTTTTGCGTCCATAATAACCCAGGGCGTTGCCCTGGGCTAGGAGCTTCTGCCCTTTCAGGGCGTGTGGGGCATATTTGCAAAAGCTTTTTTTAGTTATTAACTGAGTTGAAACTGAGGAGGATTTTCCATGGTAAAGCGCGCAACAATCCGGATGTTTCTTCTCCTAAAAATTCAATTCAGATTATGGTTAAGAAAGTAAACAAGGTTCAGAACAATGCTCAGAATAATGTTCAGAACCAGCAGGTGAATAATAATGACTGCCAGCATGTGCAGTTGGGTGGAATGGCTTACTATGATGCTAAGCAGTATTTCCTCTTCAGTCCCCAGGAATCGGGGGTGAATAAGGTTCCTCGATTCCGTTCGATGGGCGTGGCTCAGCAAATGCCTGACGGAACGTTTGATTTCGTAGTGCAGCACCGCCTCAGAACTCAGTCGGAACTGATTAAGAAACTGGCGCATGGTCGTGTGAGCAAGACCAAGGACGGGCTGTTCAGCTTACCTTGAAGGTGTTTTGCCATGAGGGAATCAACATCGCCCGAACGCTGGCTGTTGAGGCTGAAGAAGGGGCAGAGGCGGTATTGGATTACCAACTGAAACATTAGAATTATTGTATTCAACTTAAAACGATAAGTAGAAACAGATAGATGAGTTGTTATTTAATTAAGGTGGAGAACGGGCACAAGGTTGCCCGCTCCATCACTTCGGAAGAGGAGTATAAGCAGCTGCGTGGAAGCAATGAGCAGAAGGCGAATCTTCGTCTGGCTCGTGCCGGAAACGATGCTGCGAAACGGAGACTGGTGCAGTTTAATTATTCCGGGCATTATCCGCAAGGCGTGGTGAAGGGAATGAAACTGCCAAGCGGTGCTTTCGGATTTGATATGGATGAGCCGGAGGCTTTCGCCAAGGCTGCCAAACTGCTGCTGAAGGAACCGGACAAGTACGGACTTCTGATGCTGGAACGTAGTGCAAGACAAGGCGGACATGCGGTGTTTGAACGCGAAAAGGGCAAGACGGTTCTGGAGAATCAGGTGAGGATTGCTACGATGCTCAAGTGCGAAATGGATACTTCGGCTCACGACATTAACCGGGTTTATTTCACGACCACATCGGATGACGAAGATTTGCTATTCCTTTCGCCACGGCTCTTCAAGGATGCTTACGATGAGGCAGCCGTGGCTGCTGAAGGGAAAGTGCTGGAAGAGCGTGAAAGATACGGACAGGAGGAACTGCCGGAAGGAGCGCACAAGGCAAACAAGCATTATGAGCCCTGGAAGGAAGAATTCAAGAAGGATTCTCAAGGGGTTTTTAAGAGTCAAGAATTAAAGAATTCGAGAATTTCTACTTCTGCTGCTTCTGCCTCTGCTGCGTCAACTTCTTCTACTTCAACTACTTCTGCTGCTCAGGACAATTATCTCGGGATTCCTTATAGGGAAATCATTAAGAAGTGGTGGCAGATGTATAATGATGGGCAGGAACCGATGCGCTCCAACCGCAATACGCTGACCTTCGAACTGGCTGTGAACCTGCGCCACATCTGCGGTTTTGACCGCAATCTACTGGCTCAGATTATTCCCTGCTACGATGGGTTTCCCGAACAGGAAAAGATGGCTTGCATCAACTCGGCATTGAACGAGAAAATCACGCAAATGCCTAAGCGACTGAAGGATGTGCTCTCTGCCATCCGTCAGGAACGAATGAAGCAGGGAAATGTGGGTGGTGGTTCGGAGGCTGACAATGAGGCGCTGGTAAATGCGCTGGACGAGGCTAACGTCAAGGATGATCTGTTCTATTATAATGCGCTGCCTAAGTTGCCGCAAGGCATTCGGGATTCCATCAGCGCAGTGGGTCCGGCACTGGCACTGCCTGTAATCACAGCCATCTGTCCTGCTATCGGAATGCTCGCAACGGGCGTGAAGGTTTCCGTTCACGGCAAGATGAACTCGCTGAACCTCATCTCCTACATCGCCGGTGATTTTGCATCTGGTAAGGGAAGTATTGACCCCGTGATTGACGCATGGACTTCGGAAGTGAAGGAAATGGACAAAATGTATCAGCAGAAGGAGGATGAATGGCGAGCCAAGAAACGTGCAGCCAAGAACAAGAAGGAGCAGCCGGAAGAGCCGAAACTGCCTGTAAGATGCTTGACACTGAACAATACGGTGGCGAATCTGGCTGAACGACTGGCTAACACAGAAGGCAAGCACGCCTTCTCGTTTACTCCGGAAGCAGACACCGTAGCGCAGAAGTGGAAATCGGCGATGAGCGACTTTTCAGTCATGCTCCGTCAGGCTTACGACGGAACAAGCTATGAGCGTGAAGCAAGAAGTGCGGATGCAGTGAATGTTCATATAGACAGACTGTTATGGAACGTGGTGATGTGTGGAACGCCTGATGCACTCTATCGAGTGGTAAGCAATTATACGGATGGTTTCCAGAGCCGTATCATCGTGGCAAAAACGCCCGATAATACCTTCACTCCACTTTCTGACAACATGTATGTAATGAACGAACGCCAGCGCGACCGCATCATTCAGATTGCTCATCTGCTGCCGCTGATGTCGGGTGAGGTAGTGCTGCCGAAGCTGGAGGAAAAGGGTAGAAAATGGCTGGAACAGATCAGACTGGAGACGATGAAAAATGACGACAAGGTGAAAGCCCGCCAGCGTTTCCGTATCTGTCCAACCACGATGAGAATGATGACCTGCATCATGCTCTGCAAGGTGGCAGAATCGCTGATTCAGAAGCATGGGTTCCAGGGCGCTGAGACACAGTTGAAGCAGAATCCGCAGTTGTGGAAGGAACTGATAGTGAAGATGCAGACGCCAACCATGCTTGCTGTCTTCGACACCCTGGCTGATTATCAGCTGGAGAATGCACTCTACTTCTTCCGCAGTCGCATTGAGGATGCTTTTTCTTCGAAGAACTATTCAGGGCAGTCGCCATACGATCGTTCACGACGTGGTAGAAACGATTCTATTTTTGAATGCTTAGACGTAACCTTCACTTTCGAACAGGCTCAGCAGCAGAGTGTTGCCATCAAGGGCGCTAACGTTACGCACGAGGCTGTAAGACAGATGCTGAAGAACTGGAAGCGACAGGGACTCATCAATATTCTGCCCGATTCGCGTTATCAGAAAGTAGCATCTACGGTTTAAATCCGGTCATTAAGGTCAAGGTCATTAAGGTCATTAAGTTTTTCGGGTGTGAACCCAGCCTTAATGACCACCCTTAAACCAATTATTCATTATTAATTATTAATTGTAAATTATCATGCACATTTGTATATTTCGCCGCCGTTTCACTCCATGGGGAGTAGATGGCACAATGGTTATCAACGGTAAGTTTTTCTGCGGAACACTGGAGCGTCCTAAGGGTTATCTGAAAGCTGATGCTTACAGACTGGCACTTGTGCCGGTTTCCAACCCGAAGTTTCTGAGGGATGATGAGAAGAGCAGAATCATGCCTGTTATTCTGAAGGAAAACGGCAGAGTTTCGAAGTCTGTTATCCGCAAGCCGTTCTTCGTTCCGGGCAATGGCCCTTATAAATTAATGTATGGCAGCATCATTCTGGGCAGATCCTACATTTCGGGACTTGTGCTTCATTCTGAGGAATACTTCTCGGAGTTTTGCGAGAAGGTGGATGAAGCAATCAGGAACAGGGAGCACATCACGCTCGTTATCAGAGACTGGGGCTTTGATGCGATTCCGCTTAAGTATTTATCACCTTTCAAATCATCCGTAAAATCATTATCATGCGTAAGATAAAGGAAATCATCATTCATTGCAGTGCGACCAAGGAAGGTCGCAACTTCTCCGTAGCGGATATTGACCGCTGGCACCGCGAGCGCGGAATGCGCTGCATAGGTTATCATTTCGTGGTTTATCGTGACGGCAGCATTCATGTAGGCCGAGCGATAGAGGAGGTTGGCGCCCATTGCAAGGGCCATAATTCCATCAGTATAGGCGTCTGCTACATCGGCGGCTTATCAAAGAAAGGTAAGCCGAAGGATACAAGAACCCGAGACCAGAAAGCGGCAATGCGCTCGCTCATCGAGCAGCTGAAGGAGGAATATCCATTAGCCACGATTCATGGTCATAATGAATTTGCCAACAAGGCTTGTCCCTGCTTTGATGTAAAGAAGGAGTGGGGTTAACAGATAGGGAACGCGCTGCGTTCCCTATTTATACTTATTTTCCGATGCAACATGTGAAATTACTCTGGATAACCATCCTATAGACAAACAGCATCCCTGCATAAGGGATGCTGCTAATCTGTTTTTATATATTTTCTGACTGAAAACGTTCTTAAAGCTTTGACCAGTCGATGCTGCGGATAAATGCCAAGGTTGAAACCCAATCGCAGTCGAGGCAGAAAGGAGTTGGAACATCCGGGGTGTTGTAATAAGCCAGGGTAAACTCAGTATCTGCATCCTTAAATGCCTTGTGGTCGATGGTTGCCTGCTTGAAAAACTGGGTTACGAGCGGCTTGTTCTTTTTAGAAGCCTCTTTCAATCGCTTCTGGTAGAGCGTAATATATACGCTCATGGCGTAGGCCTGCTCGTTGAGATAGCGAACCTTTATGTTCAAGGTGTCCTTGCTCAGATTCTTGTCGAGCATTACATACGGTGGCAGAATCTTGCTGCGCATGTAGGTCATTGCGTCAAACTTGAAGAGGGCTGTACGGCGCTCGTCCATGCTCTTCGTGGTGTCGTTGAGGATTGCATCAGAAGTGCGGAGCACCTCGTTTAATACATCCTGGGCGCTTGCCTTAGCTATGCTGAGGGTGAGCGCAAATAATAATATTATGTATCTCATCTTTCTGAAATTATTGATTATCAATTCTTTTTAATCGTTGGTGTGGCGCAAGAGGAAGATGCTGTGGTCGATGCACGCTGGCAATTCTTCCTTATAATGCGTTACCATGATCATGGTTTTGTTCTGGCGGCGGCAGAAGGCTTCGATGACGTCTTTTACAAGACGGCGGTTGCGGTTGTCGAGTCCGTGGAGCGGTTCATCGAGAATCAGCAGTTCCGGATCCTTGACAAAGGCACGTGCCAGGAGCACGAGGCGCTGTTCGCCGCTGGAGAGCTTCAGGAAACCACGGTCTTCAAGACCTTCCAATCCGAATACTTTCATCCAGAAGCGGCACTTGTCCATATCTTCTTCCTTCGGCTTTACATAGAGGCCTACGGAATCCATCAGGCCGCTTGCTACGATGCGGATGGCTGGCAGGTCGCGCTGGTAAGAGCGGTGAAGCTCAGGCGATACGTAGCCGATGTGCTTCTTGATGTCCCAGATGCTTTCGCCGCTGCCTCGAGGATTGTCGAAGAGGGTAATGTCGCAGGCGTAACTCTGCGGATTGTCGGCACAGACCAGACTGAGGAGCGTACTCTTTCCAGCTCCGTTCTGTCCGCTCAAAGCCCATCGCTCGCCGTTCATCACGGTCCAGTCGAGGTCGTTGAGGATGATTCGCTCGCCATACTGTATGCGCACCTTGTTCATCTTCACCACTTCCTGGGTGTGATATTCGCGGTCGCTGTAAGGCTGGTCTACGATGGCCTGTTCCATCTCCGGGCTCAGCACATGGGCAGGCACGGATTCTCTGCCGGCAAGATATTCGGCGAGGGTTACCTTAGGCAGAACCTTCATGTCCTTCACTTCTACCACGTGGGTGATGAAATCAGGAATATCATCGCTCTTGCTCAGTACGAGGATAATCTGCAGGGCTCTCTCTGCAGAGAGGGTCTTGAGCAGTTCCTTGAGCTGGTCGCGGGTTTCAGCATCGAGTCCGATAAACGGATTGTCCATGATGAGCACGCGAGGCTCTGAGAAGAGGGTAGAGGCAAGTTTGAACTTGCGGAGCTCGCCACTTGAGAGCAGGATGGTGTATTTGTCCATCAGGTGCTGCATGTGGAAGAGCTCGTAGATGTGCTGCTGCAGGGCTCTGCGCTCCGGTGTGTCTTCGCCTGCCATCTGGTAGGCTTCTTCCAGCTTATCCTTTACGATAGGGGTGTTCTCGTCTATCTCCAGCTGGTTCCAGCGCTGCTGCAGGAAATAAGTGCGGTCGTTGTCGCCTCCGTAGGTGTCGCGGAAGGTAATATACTTGATGTTGTCGCTCACCATAGTCTTCCGGCTAGGTGAGAAGTCGTAATCAGGGTCGTGCATCAGGAGTGGGTGGCGACCTACGATGATGTCGACAAACATTGATTTTCCTCCACCGTTCGGACCTACGACAGCGATGTGTTCACCATCGCACGCCTCGAAGTTTACGGGTTCTGCCATACGCCATTCGGGCATACGGGTAACACCGTTTTTAATGCTAATAATCTTTTGCATCTCTCTTATTTTTTTATTCTACTCTGATTCTTTGTTGCAAAGTCTTTCCAGCTGCTGTAGTGCTTGGCATCGGTCTCCGGGCGGTTCATCTGCAGAAAGTGGCAGTAGGCTGCCCCCAGCGCATCGGTAGCATCCATGAACTTCGGCATTTCGTCTTGCTGAATATGGAGCAGTCGCTGCAGCATTCCCGCCACCTGTTCTTTTGAAGCCTGTCCCTGTCCGGTAATGGCCATCTTGATTTTGAGCGGCGCATATTCGTGGATAGGAACGCTGTGATGAATGGCGGCTGCGATGGCTACTCCCTGCGCCCTGCCCAGCTTGAGCATCGACTGCACGTTCTTGCCGAAGAAGGGAGCTTCTATGGCCATCTCGTCGGGCAGATAGCTGTCGATGATGCCGGTTACGCGGTCGAAGATCTTGCCCAGCCGGAGATAGGGATCGCTCTCTTTGCGCATGTCGATGACGCCCATCACCACCAGTTCTGCCTTGTTGCCGATGATGCGGATTACGCCATAGCCCATCACGTTGGTTCCGGGGTCAATGCCGAGAATAATCTTCTCTGTATTCGATTTCTTGATCATCACAAATAAATCTCCTGACTTTTTAAAAAGACGCTTGTTCTAGCGGTCCATATAAGGATTGTGAGCGAGCTCTTCGCCTATGCTGGTGTATTCGCCATGACCCGGTAGAACCTGGGTTTCGTCAGGCAACTGACCGAGATGGCGCAGACTGTTGATGATGCGGAACATGCTGCCTCCAGGGAAATCGGTTCTGCCGATAGAGTTGTGGAAGAGGGTGTCACCGGTGAAGGCTACGTGCTCTGCCTCGCAATAGAAGGTGACGGAACCGCTGCTGTGGCCCGGAGTGGCGATGACCTGGAACTCGTGGTTGCCGAACTTGATGACCTCTTCATCTTCGAAGAATCTGCCGATAGGCGGAAACTGGTAATCGAGTTGCATCTGATAGAAGGTTTCTGCCTGCTTGGCGAGTCCCTTCATCAGGTTTTCATCAGCTGCCGATACTTCAGGTTTCAGTCCGAACTCCTGATAGATGGTGTTGTTGCCGAAGTTATGGTCAAGATGTCCATGGGTTACGAGCAGGTGAACGGGCTTGAGCTCGTTCTCCTTAATATATTGTGTAATAGCCGTGCGCTCTTCCGGATAGAAGGCGCCGCAATCGATGATGACGCATTCCTTGGTCTCATCGCTCACCACGTAGCAGTTTTCCTGCAACATGTTTACTTGAAATCTTTCTATATGTAACATTTCTTACTTTGAACTTTATGATTACTTTTCACTCTTCACTTCTACTACGCCGGAACGTAAACCAGTTGCTTGTCCTGACTGAACCATTCTTCATCGAAGAAAGTGCTGAGCGGAGTGATTTCTGAAATCTTGAAGTATTGCTTCAGTTCTTCTTTCAGATTACCGCCTTTCAGACACAGAAGTCCGTTAGGTAGAGCGTTTTGCCCCTTCTGCTTAAAGTTTTTCTTGATAATCTTCATCAGGTCAGGAAGCTGCATTACCGCACGGCTTACCACGAAATCGTACTTGCCTTTTTCGTCTTCTCCGCGCAGGTGTTCAGCCTTGAGATTCTGTAGATTGATGGCCGTAGCCACCTCGTTGCAGACTCTGATTTTCTTGCCCGTTCCATCTATCAGCTTGAACTTGCATTCAGGGAAGAGGATGGCGAGCGGAATGCCTGGGAAACCTCCGCCGCAGCCGAAATCGAGAATCTCCGTGCCCGGACGGAAATGGATGGCTTTGGCTATAGCCAGAGAATGGAGCACGTGGTGCTCGTACAGATTATCGATGTCCTTGCGGCTGATGACATTGATCTTGCTGTTCCAGTCGCGGTATAATGCATCGAGTGCCTCGAACTGCTTTTTCTGCTCTTCCGTGAGGTTCGGGAAGTATTTCTCTATTATTTCTATCATATAATTATATGTATTCTTCTTTATTTCTACTGATTTTTCTGCAAAGGTAGTGTAAAAAATCGGAAAACACGCTATAAAAACATCAAAATCTGTCAGATTATGCTCGTATATTAAGTTTTTTGCGTAACTTTGCACCCGTTTTCAATATAATTTAAGCAAAAATAGATAAAAACAGACAAGAAAATATGATAAAAGCAGCACTCTTCGATCTGGATGGCGTGGTTTTCGATACAGAATCGCAGTACTCCATCTTCTGGGGAATGATAGGCAGGGAGTATCATCCGGAAATGCCCGATTTCGAATATCGCATCAAAGGACAGACTCTGGTTCAGATTTACGACAAGTATTTCACCGATGAAGCCGTCTTCGCCCACATCGAAGGTTTTACAGGCGCAAAGGAGGAACAGGCTAAGATTACAGCCCGACTGGATGAGTTTGAAAAGACCATGCAGTATGAATATATTGCGGGGTTTGAAGACTTCATCAGCGACTTGAAGAAGCATGGCGTAAAATGCGCTGTGGTAACGAGCAGCAACATTCAGAAGATGCTGAATGTCTATGACCGTCACCCGGAATTCAAGGCTTATTTCGACCGTGTGCTGACCAGCGAGGATTTCGCCGAGAGCAAGCCTCATCCAGACTGCTATCTGAAAGGTGCAGCCTTTTTCGGGGTGGAACCGGAGGACTGTGTAGGACTGGAAGACAGCTTCAACGGACTGAAGGCGGTGAGAGCCTCAGGAGCCTTCACTCTAGGTCTTGCCACAACGAACAGCAGAGAAGCCATCCAACCGCTATCCGACTATGTGATAGATGATTACAGAGGTTTCAGCTTTGCTGATTTGCAGCGCATCGTGGATGATGCGAAATAGATTCAACGCAGAACAATAAATAAATCAAAATAAAAAAATGGGATATTTATCTACTGACAAGAAGAAAATTACCACCAAGACCTTCGCAGAAATGAAGAAGGCTGGCGAGAAAGTAACCATGCTGACAGCATACGACTTTACAACAGCCGGAATTATAGATGCTGCAGGAATTGACTCTATATTAATAGGTGATTCGGCCAGCAATGTGATGGCAGGAAATGCAGACACATTGCCGATTACCGTTGACCAGATGATTTATCACGCCCGCAGCGTGGCACGTGCCTGCCAGCATGCTTTCGTGGTTTGCGACATGCCTTTCGGCAGCTATCAGATCAGCAAGGAAGAGGCGCTGCGCAATGCTTGCCGCATGATGAAGGAGACGGGTGTAGATGCTCTGAAACTGGAAGGCGGCGTAGAAATCTGCGACACGGTTAAGGCGCTGGTTAATGCCGGAATCCCGGTTCATGGTCATCTCGGACTTACCCCGCAGAGCGTGAACAAGTTTGGCGGTTATGGCATTCGTGCCAAGGAAGAGGCTGAGGCACAGAAACTCATCAGCGACGCCATTGCGCTGGACGAAGCAGGCTGCTTTGCCATCGTGCTGGAGAAGGTTCCTGCTAAACTTGCTGCAGAAGTGAGCAAGAAGGTGAAGGCTGTAACGATTGGAATAGGTGCTGGTAACGGCTGCGACGGACAGGTGCTGGTTTATGCTGATGCACTCGGAATGACACAGGGCTTCAAGCCTAAGTTCCTGCGCCACTTTGCTCAGGTAGGCGAGGAAATGACCAAGGGTGTGAAGGCTTATATTGATGCGGTGAAGACCGTAGATTATCCTAGCGCTGAAGAGAGTTATTAACATTAACTCTCTTTTTAGCGAAGTGTAAGAGAGTATAAATACGATAGATTCATAAAAGAGTTTAGAATAATGGATACACAAAATACACCAGTACATATCAAGCTGTGGCACAAGGACTTCTGGCGATTATGCTTTGCCAACCTCTTGCTGATGTCGAGTGTGTACATGCTTGTTTTTGCCATTCCTTATTTCCTGATTCAGGAGAAGTATCAGATGTGGCAGATAGGGTGTGTGCTTCTTGCATACGGCTTTGGACTGTTTCTGTTTGGCGGCTTCTGCTCTTATCTGGTGCAGCGCTACCGCAGGAATATGGTCTGTCAGCTTTCCATTTTAGGTGTGGTTGTTTGCCTTTCGGTTCTTTACTATCTGGATACGTTCTGGAATATCAGGTTTCCTTTTGAGATTCTCCTGGCGGTCCGTTTCCTGTTGGGAGCATTTCTGGGACTGGCTCAGATGACGCTTGCCAGTACGCTGGTTATTGATTCCTGCGAGTCGTTCCAGCGCACCGAGGCTAATTACATTACCTCCTGGTTTGCCCGCTTTTCGATAGCCATAGGCCCCTTGGTGGCATATTTTGTTTACAACTATTTCGGCATGGCCTATGTTTTCCCTACGGCTTCGTTGCTGGCTTTGGGAGCCTTCGTGCTGGTTTCTCGCGCCAAGTTTCCTTTTAAGGCACCTGCCGAAGGAATTAAGGCTTTCAGCCTCGACCGCTTCTATCTGCCACAGGGAACTCCACTGTTTATCAACATCATCCTGATTACTTTTTCTGCGGGATTATACTTTTCTGTGCCTCATTCTACTGGTAACTTTCTGATGATTTTCGGAGGATTGGTCTTGGCGTTTCTGGCAGAAAAGTTTGTCTTTGCTGATGCAGATCTGAAGAGTCAGATAATCGTAGGTCTGATATTGTTGGCTTCTGCTGAATTGATTTCGTTCGGAAGTCAGGAGTTTGCTGTAGAAATCGTGGTTCCAACCTTGCTGGGTTTCAGCTTGGGAATCATCGGAAGCCGTTTTCTGCTCTTCTATATCAAGCTTGCCAAACATTGCCAGCGCGGCACGAGCGTGAACTCATTCTTCCTGGCTTGGGAGTTGGGATTGAGCTTGGGACTCGGTCTCGGATTCCTGTTCCATAATCTTCCGGCGAGAGCGCATTTTGACGTAGATCATCCTGTATATAATATGATTGAATCAGGGATGTTGCACTATGCGCTTCTTTTTACAATCGTATCGTTGCTGGTGTACAATTTCTTGGTTCATCCTTGGTACATGAAGCATAAAAACAGATAAAATATTTGAAATCTCGTTTGTTTCATAAAAGCTATTCTTTAAAAGAACCTAAAAATAGCTTTTATGAAACATTTTTAATATTATTTAGATAGGTTTTTTCGCTTTTGTGGCTTAATTTGAGTACTTTTGCGTTTAGTTTTGGAAATATATTGTTTGAATTAAGAAATTAAACGTAAAAATATAGAATTATGGCAGAAGCTATTGATATCCGCGAATTGAATATCCGGATAGAACAACAAAGTCAGTTTGTTACCAACCTGGTAATGGGCATGAATAAGGTAATCGTAGGTCAGAAACACCTTGTAGATTGCCTTCTTATCGGTCTTCTCTCTGATGGTCATATCCTGCTTGAGGGTGTACCTGGACTGGCGAAGACACTTGCAATCAAGACATTGTCACAGCTTATCAGCTCCGACTATAGCCGCATTCAGTTTACTCCTGACCTGTTGCCTGCCGATGTGGTGGGTACTCAGATTTATTCACAGAAAGACGATGCTTTTCATGTAAAGCGCGGTCCTGTCTTCGCCAATTTCGTCTTGGCAGATGAGATTAACCGTGCCCCAGCCAAGGTGCAGAGTTCGCTGCTCGAAGCCATGCAGGAACATCAGGTTACCATTGGCGATGAAACCTTCAAACTGCCTAGTCCGTTCCTGGTAATGGCTACACAGAACCCTATCGAGCAGGAAGGAACCTATCAGTTGCCTGAAGCACAGGTAGACCGTTTCCTGCTGAAGGTAATCATCGATTATCCTACACTGGAAGAGGAGAAGCTCATCATCCGTGAGAATATTCAGGGTGGACTTCCTGAGGTTACACCTGTAACATCAGCTGAGGAGATTCTGAAGGCACGCAAGATTGTAAACGAGGTTTATCTCGATGAGAAGATTGAGCAGTATATTGCTGATATTGTCTTCGCTTCTCGTTATCCAGACCGCTATGGACTGGGCGAACTGAAAGACATGATTACCTTCGGCGGCAGTCCTCGTGCCAGCATCTCTCTTGCCAAGGCAGCCAGAGCCTATGCGTTTATCAAGCATCGCGGCTATGTGATTCCAGAGGATGTAAGAGCTGTAGCCCATGACGTAATGCGCCATCGTATCGGCCTTTCTTACGAAGCTGAGGCAAGCAATGTGACAAGCGAGGAAATCGTGAGCCGCATCATTAATAAGGTGGAAGTGCCTTGATCGTTAACAGTTTATAGTTAACAGTTTATAGTTAACAGTTGATAGTTTATAGTTAATAGTTTAGGATTTTGGATACACAAGATATCTTAAAAAAGGTTCGGAAGATAGAAATCAAGACTCGCGGACTGAGTCAGAACATCTTCGCTGGTCAGTATCATTCTGCCTTCAAGGGCAGGGGAATGGCCTTTGCCGAGGTGCGCGAATATCAGTACGGCGATGATGTGAGAGACATCGACTGGAACGTGACCGCCCGCTTTCATAAACCTTATGTCAAGGTGTTTGAAGAGGAAAGGGAACTGACGGTGATGCTGCTCGTAGACGTCAGTGGGTCGCTCGATTTTGGTACGATGAAGCAGATGAAGCGCGATCTAGCTACAGAGATTGCTGCCACACTCGCCTTCAGTGCCATTCAGAACAATGACAAGATAGGTGTCATCTTCTTCTCTGACCGTATCGAGAAGTACATTCCGCCTAAGAAAGGAAGAAAACATATTCTCTATATCATCAGAGAAATGCTCAACTTCCAGCCGCAAAGCCAGCGTACCGACATCGGTTGCGCCCTGGAATATTTCACCCGCGTGATGAAACGCCACTGCACAGCTTTCGTAATCAGCGACTTCTACGATCATAAGGATTTCCAGCATCAGCTGCAGATTGCCAACCAGAAGCATGATGTAGTAGCCATCCAGGTTTACGACCCGCGTGCCAAGGTGCTGCCTGATGTAGGACTGCTCAAGGTGATGGATGCAGAAACCGGACACGAAATGTATATTGATACAAGTTCGAAGAAACTGCGAATGGCCCATACCCAGCAATGGCTGATGCAGCAGGAGAATCTGAAAACCGACTTTGCCAAAAGCAAGGTCGACTGGACTTCGATTGCCACTAACGAGGACTTCTCGAAGGCGCTCCTGATGCTTTTCAAGCAGAGGGGCTGATAAACCGAAAGCTCAAAGTAAAGAAACTATGTTTAAAGTAAAGAATATCATATTGTCGCTCGCTCTCCTGGGGTGCTCAGGCTTAGCTCAAGCCCAGCAGGTAGAGCAACGCATCGACTCGCTGCAGATACTGATAGGACAGCAGACTGTGCTGCATCTGAAGGCTTCGGTCAAGCAGGGCGATAAGGTGCTACTGCCATCTTTCAAGCCGCAGCAGCAAATTACGCCGGGAGTGGAAGTGGTTGAGCAGAGTAAAGGCGACACTTCGCACATAGGCGACGACCGCATGGTGGTGAGCCGCGACTATACGCTGACTTCGTTTGATGAAAAGGTGTATGCGATTCCTGCGCTCAATGTGAAGGTAAACGGCAAGAACTTTCATGGCAACCAGCTTGCGCTGAAGGTGCTCACCGTGCCCGTAGATACGGTTCATCCCAACCAGTTCTATCCGCCTAAGGATGTTCAGGATAATCCTTTCTCCTGGAGCGAATGGAGTGCGATGTTTTGGTTGAGCCTATTGCTGTTAATCCTCTGTGGCTTATGGCTTTATCTGCGCAACAGACTGAAGAATAACAAGCCAATCATCACCCATATCCGCATCGTAAAACGAGTTCCGGCTCATGAAAAGGCGCTGAATCAAATCAACGTCATCAAGCAGCAGCACGTAGAGAATCAGGAAACACAGAAGGCTTACTACACCCAGCTTACCAATACGCTGAGAGAATACATCGTGAGCCGTTTCGGATTCAATGCGATGGAAATGACCAGTATGGAAATCATCGAACGTTTGCGCGAAGCAGGCGACCAGAAGATGATAGATGAACTGAAGGAACTCTTCCAGACTGCCGATCTCGTGAAGTTTGCCAAATATGAAACCCTGGTGAATGAGAACGACGCAAACCTGGTGAATGCCATCAACTTCATCGACCAGACCAAGACAGATGAGAAACCTACAGAAGAAAAGGTGGTTCCGCAGCTGACCAATGAAGAGCAGAAGACGCAATCTCAGCGCCGCCTCATCAAGTCGCTCCTCTGGATAGGAGCCATCGTAGGTCTGGCTCTGTTGGGTTACATCATTTATCAGTCAGCCATGCTGCTGATGTAAAGCAGGGTGTTCTTATGAAACGTTTCGCCGGGCAAAGCGGTTTATTCCGAAACTCTTTGCCTGGCTATAAATAGAAAAATATAGAAATGGAATTTGCAAGTAAAGGCTATTTTCTGTTGCTCCTGTTGCTGATACCCTATATATTATGGTATTTCCTCTACAGGAAGAAGAATGCGCCAACCATGCGCATGAGCGACACGAAAAAGTATCAATATGCTCCGAAGAGCCTGCGTGTGCGTCTCATCCATCTGCCAATGGTGCTGAGATGCATCTGTTTCGTGCTCATCGTCTGTGCGATGGCTCGTCCGCAGACGCATACGGCTTGGGACAACAAGACGGTAGAAGGCATTGACATTATGTTGGCGATGGACGTTTCCACCTCTATGCTTGCCGAAGATTTGAGACCAAACCGTATGGAAGCGGCTAAGGATGTGGCAACAGAATTCATCTCGGGAAGGCCGAATGACAACATCGGTCTGACTATCTTTGCCGGTGAAGCTTTCACCCAGTGCCCGATGACAACCGATCATGCCAGTCTGTTGCGCCTCTTGCAGGCAACCCGTACGGATATTGCCGCCCGGGGACTGATTGACGATGGAACTGCAGTGGGAATGGGACTCGCCAATGCCGTGAGCCGCCTGAAGGATTCTAAGTCAAAATCGAAGGTTGTGATTCTTCTTACCGACGGCAGTAACAACATGGGTGAAATCTCGCCTATGACCGCAGCAGAGATTGCCAAGAGCTACGGAATCCGCGTTTACACCATCGGTGTAGGAACCAACAAGGTGGCTCCTTATCCAATGCCTGTGGCAGGAGGAGTACAGTACGTCAACATTCCGGTAGAGATAGATACGAAGACGCTGAGTGATATTGCTCAGACAACCGATGGTAATTTCTATCGCGCTACGAACAATAACGAGCTGAAGAAGATTTACAGGGACATTGATAAACTGGAGAAAACCAAGTTTAATGTCAAGCATTTCGCTAAGCGCTATGAAGCTTATCAGCCATTCGCCTTGGCAGCTCTCCTGGTATTGCTGGTAGAAATCCTGCTCCGCATCACCTGGTTCAGAAGAATTCCGTAATCCGGATACTGAGCCATTACTGATTATCGGAGATATTCCGCTATCTTTCGGAGATATTCTGCTATCTTTCGGAGATATTTTACCAGTTATCGGAGATATTTTACTGATTATCGGATAATCGAATAGAAGATATAATTAGAATAGAAAATGTTAAGATTTGAAGATCCTATATTTCTCTGGCTGTTGTGGATTATACCAGTACTGATTCTCATCAGACTGATAGGATGGAGAAGAAGAAAGGCTAAACTGAAGAAGCTCGGCGATCCGGAACTTCTGAAACAGCTCATGCCCAACATCTCCAAATATCGCCCAACAGTTAAGTTTGTGCTGATGCTCGCAGCCTTGGCGCTTCTCATCGTGATGGTAGCTCGCCCGCAGATGGGCAGCAAGATTTCTCACGATAAGCGACATGGTATTGAAACCATCATCTGCCTCGATATTTCAAATTCCATGCTCTGTCAGGACGTGGTTCCATCCCGTTTGGACAAGAGTAAGATGCTTATCGAAAATCTGGTCGACAACTTTAATAACGACAAGATTGGACTCATCGTCTTTGCAGGCGATGCGTTCGTGCAGTTGCCAATCACCACCGATTATGTTTCGGCAAAGATGTTTCTTCAGAACATTACCCCTGGTCTTATCCAGACCCAGGGAACCAATATCGGCGAAGCCATCGATTTGGCTTCCAAGAGTTTCACTCAGCAGGAGAATGTAGGTAGAGCCATTATCGTAATTACTGATGGCGAAAACCATGAGCCTGGCGCACAGGAAGCAGCGGCTGCTGCCAACAAGAAAGGAATCAATGTCTTTATCCTGGGCATAGGTAACACCAAGGGAGCACCAATCCCTATGGGCGACGGCTCTTATCTGAAGGACAATGCGGGCAACACCGTAATGACCGCCCTGAATGAGCAGATGTGCAAGGAACTTGCCCAGGCAGGCAAGGGTCAGTACATACATGTAGATAATACCAGCGATGCGGAAAGAGCATTGAATGATGATATTGCCAAATTACAGAAAGGTGATGTAACGAGTGTGGTTTACAGCGCTTATGATGAACAGTTCCAGGCTGTAGGTATTCTCGTCATCCTGTTGCTTATCATCGAAATCTGTCTGCTTGAGGTAAAGAATCCTCTGCTCAGAAACATCAAGTTTTTTAAGAAAGACATCAAGAAGCCTTTCTGATAAACGTTTATACATTATTATATAATAAGAATGAGATATTTAAGATATATATTGGTTTTTGCCCTGATGGTGCTGGGCTTGGCGAAGGTGGGAGCGCAGAACGACCGCAACTTCATCCGCCAGGGAAACCGTGCCTATCATAAACAGAAGTGGGCTGCAGCCGAAACGCAATATCGCAAGGCTATCTCCAAGAACCAGAAGAATGCGCAGGCTGTCTATAATCTGGGTTGCGCCCTGATGATGCAGCAGAAGGATTCGATGGCGATGATACAGTTTGAGAATGCTTCGAAACTGGAAACGAACAAGATTCGGCGCGCCAGAAGTTACCACAACATGGGTGTGGTCATGCAGCAGCATCAGCAATATGCGCAGGCCATAGGATGTTATGAGAACGCCCTGCGCTGCAATCCGCAGGACAATGCAACCCGATATAATCTTGCCCTCTGCAAGAAACTGCTTAAAAACCAGAAGCAGAACAAGCAGAACGATAAGAACAAAAAGGATAAAAACAAGGACAAGAACAAAAACAAGCAGAACAAGGATCAGAACAAAGATCAGAATAAAGACAAGAACAAGAACGACAAAAACAAGAACAACCAGAATAAGAACAATCAGCAGAATCAGAACAATCAGGACAAGATGAGCAAAGATAATGCTGAACAACTCTTGAACGCTGCCATCCAGCAGGAGAAGGATACGAAGCGCAAGATGCAGAAAGCGATGAGTCAGCCTCGCCGCAAGCAATATGAGAAAAACTGGTAAAAAGTAAAATAATACAACGAGCATAATAGATTTAGAACATGAAACATATAGGTTGGTATATTATTATATGGGCAATGCTTCTGGGCTTCAGTTTGCAGCTGAAAGCCCAGCATATCAGTGTGTCGGCACCAACACACGTGGCGGCGGGAGAAAACTTCCGTGTAGCCTATACCATCAATACACGTGATGTAGAGGAATTCCGCATGGGCGGAGTAGGAGAAGGACTTGAGGTAATCGCAGGTCCTTACACCTCATCGCAGTCCAGTTATCAGATGATCAATGGCCATACTTCCTCTTCATCGTCGGTAACCATTACCTATACGCTCTACGCAGCTAAGAACGGAACCTTTGGCATTGGTGCCTCTCATGCCATCGTAAATGGTAAGAAACTCTCTTCCCATCCGGTTAAGATTACGGTTTCTGGCCATGCTGCACGCAACAACGGCGCTCCTTCCATGCACGGACAGAATGATTATAATGAACCACGCATGCGAACTGCCGGATCCAGAATATCAGGCCGCGACCTCTTCATCAAGGTTACAGCCAACAAGCGACGTGTTCACGAACAGGAACCGGTGCTTCTTACTTATAAGGTTTACACGCAGGTAGACCTTACCCAGCTGGAAGGCAAGATGCCTGACTTGAAGGGATTCCACAACCAGGAAGTTCCGCTGCCTCAGCAGAAGACCTTCCATACTGAAACCGTAAACGGCCGACCTTACCGATGCGTTACATGGAGCCAGTATGTCATGTATCCGCAGATGACGGGAAACCTCACCATTCCAGCCATTACCTTCAAGGGAATCGTGGTTCAGCAGAACAGAAACGTTGACCCGATGGAAGCTTTCTTCAATGGCGGCTCCGGCTATGTTGAAGTAAAGAAAGATATTATAGCTCCTAGTGTGAAAATTCAGGTTGATCCATTGCCTCAGCGCCCAGCCAACTTCTCGGGCGGTGTAGGTAAATTCAACATTACTGCTTCCATCGACAAGAAGGAAGTGAAGGCTGGCGAACCAATCACCATTCGTGTAGTGGTAGGAGGAATCGGAAACCTGAAGTTGCTCAAGCAGCCTGTCATTACCTTCCCTAAGGATTTTGACAAGTACGATGCGAAGGTGACAGACAAGACCCGTCTTACAGCCAATGGCGTAGAAGGCAATATGATTTATGACTTCCTGGCTGTGCCTCGTAATCAGGGAAATTATACCATTCCTGCGGTAGAATTCACCTATTATGATACTTCGGCTAACAAGTATAAGACAATCAAGACCCAGCCGTTTACGCTGAACGTGGATAAGGGCGATGGAACTTCAGACAATGAAACATCAGATTTCAGCAACAAGGATAAGGACATTCACGCGCTGAAACTGGGCAAGTCTAAGCTCCATGATATTGACGATATGTTCTACGGAAGCTTCGGCTACTGGACCAGTCTGCTGGTTCCATTGGCAGCCTTCTTTGCCCTGCTCATTGTTTTCCGCCGCCGTGCTCTCGAGAATGCCGACCTGGTAAAGGTCCGTTCCAACAAGGCAAACAAGATAGCAACCAAGCGCCTGAAGAAGGCTCATCTGCTGATGCTCGGTGGCAAGCAGGAAGAATTCTACGATGAAGTGCTCCGTGCTTTGTGGGGCTATGTAAGCTACAAGCTCAATATGCCTGCCGAAAAGCTCTCACGTGAAAACATTCAGGCTATGCTCGAAACACATTGTGTAGAGGAGAGAACTATCGAGAAGTTTACAACTGCGCTCGATGAATGTGAGTTTGAACGCTATGCGCCGGGCGACCCTGCCGGCAATATGAACCGTACATTCGAATCAGCAATGACTGCTATTATGGATATAGAAAATGCTATCAATGCAACGCGTAAGCAGCGCAAGAAGAGTGCAACCGGATATTCGTTCGTCATGATGATCATGATGCTGTTGGGCTGCTCGGTTTCTGCAGGCGCTGTAACCAAGAACAATGCTGATACGGAATATCAGAAAGGTAACTATCAGCAGGCCATACGCGACTATGAGGAAATATTGAACAACTATGGTGTTTCTGCCGAAGTTTACTATAACTTGGGCAATGCTTATTACCGTACAGACAATATTACCAAGGCTGTGCTCAATTATGAGCGTGCCCATCTGCTCTCGCCAGGCGATGAAGACATCAGCTTCAACCTGCAGTTTGCACGTAGCAAGACCATCGATAAGATTACTCCGGAAAGCGAGATGTTCTTCGTAACCTGGTGGAAGGCGCTGGTTAACTTTACGAGTGTTGACTGTTGGGCTAAGACAGGCATCATAGCCATCATCATGGCGCTGGTTCTGGTCTTGGTTTATCTCTTCGGTTCGCATATCGTGTTGCGCAAGATAGGTTTCTTCGGTGGAATCTTCTTCGTGGCAGTTTTCCTGCTGAGCAATCTCTTTGCTTACCAGCAGCGACAGATGCTTATCAACCGTACGGGAGCCATCATCATCGCTCCTTCTGTCAATGTGAAGAAAACTCCATCCAAGACGAGCGCTGACCTCTTCCTGCTGCATGAAGGAACCCGAGTTGACATTACCGATAAGGCGATGAAAGGCTGGCGTGGAATCAAGATAGGAGATGGCAGAGAAGGCTGGATTGAAACCAAGGCAATTGAGGAAATCTGATTATGATAAAATCTGATTAAAATAAAGAGAATGGATTTTAGTAGGATACAAGATTTTGACATGCAGCTGTTGCATGTGTTTAACGGCAGCGAGAATGTCTGGCTCGATCAGATGGCGATGGCGCTTACGTCGGGCTGGACATGGATTCCGCTTTATATCGTCCTCTTCGTTGTTGTGATAAGAAACAACGAGATGATGGGCCAGATTGCGCTCGTGGTTGGAGGAGCGGTGCTCTGCATCTTTCTGGCTGATGGACTGGTGGATGGAATCATCAAACCGCTGGCTGAAAGATACCGACCTTCCAGCGACCCGATGTTCAAGTATACGGTTCAGGTGGTTGACAATATGCGCCTCAAGAGTTTCAGCTTCTGTTCGGCTCATGCGGCTAACACGCTTTCGTTAGCCATCTTCTTCTCGTTGCTCATCCGCAGTAAACTGGTTACGTGGACCCTGTTATTATGGTCGCTCGTAAACTGCTGGACCCGTCTTTACCTGGGTGTTCATTATCCGGTCGACATTCTTTGCGGTCTGGCTATCGGAGCTGTGGTGGGAGTTGTCGTTTATCTTATCTACATCAGGATGTATTACCGCATCTCCCCAAAGATTAAGTATATTTCCAACCAGTATACGAGTACGGGTTACGACTATGATGATGTAGATAAAATCATGACCGTAGTGATATTTACACTTATCATGGTTGTGTTTTATGCCACCTGCCAGATGGCTTATCTTTAGTACAGAAATAAAAGTTCAAAATAGAAAGTTCAAAAAGTAAAATAAATAATGGATACAAAACACATTAAGATTAGTGATTATAACTATGATTTACCGGATGAGCGCATCGCAAAATTCCCTATTGCCCAGCGCGACCACAGCAAACTGCTGGTCTATAAGCACGGCGAGGTAAGCGATGATGTTTTCCATCATCTTCCCACATATCTCCCTCAAGGAGCCTTGATGATATTCAACAATACCAAGGTGATACAAGCGCGTCTGCACTTCCGCAAGGAAACAGGTGCGCTTATTGAGGTTTTCTTGATGGAGCCTGCAGAACCTACTGATTATGAACTCATGTTCCAGACCACCGGACATTGTTCCTGGCTCTGCATGATCGGTAATCTGAAGAAATGGAAAGAGGGAAGCCTGAAGCGTGATTTCGAAATCAAGGGCAATAAGCTTACGCTCAGCGCTACTATGCGACGCGGAGATGCTCTCGGTTCTGAAGCGCAGGAAATGGTTGCCAAAGGCGGAGGAACCAACTATTGGGTTGATTTTGATTGGGACAACGACAAGGTTTCTTTCGCTGAGATTCTCGAAGCAGTAGGCGAGCTGCCTATTCCTCCATATCTCAACCGCAAGACAGAGGAGAGCGACAAGACCACCTATCAGACGGTTTATTCTAAAATCAAGGGAAGTGTGGCTGCTCCAACTGCCGGACTTCATTTTACCGATGCGGTTCTCAAGGATCTTGATGCGCATGGAATCGACCGCGAAGAAGTAACCCTGCATGTAGGAGCCGGCACATTCAAACCGGTGAAGAGTCTTGAAATCGAAGGCCATCAGATGCATACGGAATACATTGTTGTTCATCGCCGCAGTCTGGAAAAACTCATCAAGCACGAGTGCCGGGTCATTGCCGTAGGAACCACCAGCGTCCGTACCATCGAGAGCCTCTATTACATGGGCGTTCATCTGCTGAAGCATCCTGAGGCAAATGAAGAAGATCTGCACGTAAAACAGTGGGATCCTTACGAGCTTTCTGAAGATGGCAATCTGGTAGATGGAATCACTCCGATGCAGGCTATCCAGGCAATCATCGATTATCTGGACCGCAACGGCTTGGAGGCTCTCCATTCCAGCACGCAGATTATCATTGCTCCTGGCTATCAGTATAAGATTGTGAAGATGCTGGTCACCAATTTCCATCAGCCTCAGAGCACACTCCTGCTTCTGGTGAGTGCTTTCCTCAAGGGCGACTGGAAGAAGGTTTACGATTATGCTCTTTCGCATGATTTCCGTTTCCTGAGCTATGGTGATTCATCCCTGCTCATTCCGTAAAAGAAGTTAGGAAAACTATAAATTATTAATTGTAAATTATAAATTAAAATAGATGATTTCAGTAGAAGGACTGAAAGTAGAGTTTGGCGTTAAGCCTCTCTTTCATGATGTAAGTTTCGTCATCAACGACCGCGACCGCATTGCCCTGGTGGGTAAGAATGGTGCCGGAAAATCTACGATGCTCAAGATTCTCTGCGGTTTGCAGAAACCTACTGCTGGCATTGTGGCTATTCCTAACGAAACCACTATCGGCTATCTGCCACAGGTGATGAAACTGCAGGACGATACGACCGTAAAAGAGGAAACCCGCAAGGCTTTCGCCCATAATACCGAGATGAAGGCGCGTCTGGACAAGATGCAGCAGGAAATGGCCGACCGCACCGACTATGAGAGCGAAAGCTATGCTCAGCTCGTAGAGAAGTTTACCCAGGAACATGAACGCTACATGATGATGGGTGGCGAAAACTATGAGGCTGAGATAGAGCGCACCTTGAGCGGTCTTGGCTTTACGCGCGATGATTTCGAGCGCCCAACCAAGGAGTTTTCCGGTGGTTGGCGAATGCGTATCGAACTTGCCAAGATTCTGTTGCAGAAGCCTGATGTCCTGCTCCTCGATGAGCCTACCAACCACCTTGATATTGAAAGTATCCAGTGGTTGGAGCAGTTCCTGGCGCAGAGTGCAAAGGCTGTGGTTCTGGTGAGCCACGACCGTGCTTTCATCAACAATGTAACTAACCGTACCCTCGAAATTACTTGCGGAAGGGTAGAAGACTATAAGGTGAAATACGATGAGTATGTGGTGTTGCGTGCTGAACGCCGCGAGCAGCAGCTCCGTGCTTACGAAAACCAGCAGAAGGAAATTGCCGACATCAAGGATTTCATCGAGCGGTTCCGCTACAAGCCTACCAAGGCGGTTCAGGTGCAGAGCAGAATCAAGCAGCTCGAGAAAATCGTGCCTATCGAGGTGGATGAGGTTGACAACAAGCAGATGCACCTCAAATTCCCTCCTTGTCTCAGAAGTGGCGATTATCCTATCATCTGCGATGAGGTGCGCAAAGATTACGGCGCACACACCGTCTTCGACCATGTTACCTTTACCATCAAGCGTGGCGAGAAGGTGGCTTTCGTGGGTAAGAACGGCGAGGGTAAGTCTACCCTGGTAAAATGCATCATGGGTGAGATTCCTTTCACCGGAACTCTCAAGATTGGTCATAATGTGCAGATTGGTTATTTCGCCCAGAATCAGGCGCAGCTCTTGGATGAGAATCTTACCATCTTCCAGACTATCGACAATGTGGCAACAGGCGAAATGCGTCTGAAGGTGAACGATCTCCTGGGCGCCTTCATGTTTGGCGGCGAGACTTCAGAGAAGTTTGTCAAGGTTCTGAGTGGAGGAGAACGCAGCCGACTGGCGATGATCAAGCTCCTGCTCGAACCGGTGAATCTCCTCATTCTCGATGAGCCTACCAATCACCTCGACATGCAGTCGAAGGATGTGCTGAAAGAAGCCATCAAGGCTTTCGATGGAACAGCCATCATCGTGAGCCACGACCGTGAATTTCTCGATGGTCTGGTAGATAAGGTCTATGAGTTTGGCGGCGGCAAGGTTCGTGAGCATCTCGGTGGTATTTACGATTATCTCCGTGCCCATAATGCCGAGAACATCAATCAGGCTCTTGCCAACCAGAGCATGGCTTCTGCCGGTTCGCCTTCTGCCAATACTTCCGGTTCTTCTGTCGCATCAGGTTCTACAGCCGACAGTCTTGTCTCTGCCACATCCGGCAAGCAGAGTTACGCTGAACATAAGGAACAGCAGAAGAAGATTCGCAAGGCTGAGAAAGCCGTGAAGGAATGTGAGGCAAAGATTGAGAAACTGGAAGCGAGAAAGAAGGAGATTGATGAACTCCTGATGAAACCGGAAAATGCAACCAACATGGAACTCGTTACTGAATACACCGAACTCATGAAGGGTCTCGATGAGGAGAACGAGCGCTGGATGCTCCTTTCGGAAGAATTGGAAGAAGTTTCGAAATAATAATAACATTAATATATAAAAGAGAAGAAAATGAAAATGAAGATGATCTTACCGATGATGCTGATCGCAGCTTTGCCGTTAGGCGCTGATGCTCAGAATAAATCGGGTCTTGTCATGAGCAATCTCGACAAGACAGTAAAGCCAGCAGACAGTTTCTATCAGTTTGCTACAGGCGGATGGCAGAAGAACAATCCTCTTCCTGCCGCTTACAGCCGTTATGGCAGTTTTGACCAGCTGGCTGAGAACAACAACAAGCGCATCAACACCATTCTTTCTGAACTCCAGAAGAAGACTTACAAGGCAGGAACCATTGAGCAGAAATTGTCTGATTTCTACAAACTCTCTATGGATGTTGACAGCCGCAACAAGGCTGGAATCGCTCCAGTAAAGCCTCTGATGGATGAGATAGAAGCTGCCAAGACCAAGGACGAGCTTCAGAAGCTTCAGGTTAAGTATGCATGGATGGGTCTCGGTTTGGGCTATGGTGCAGGTTTCGCTGCCGATGAGAAGAACGTAACCATGAACATCTACAACCTGATGCAGGGCGGTCTTACTCTCGGTGCCAAGGATTATTACCTCAACAACGATGCTGCAACCGTAGCTATCCGTGAGGCTTATAAGACTTACCTCAGCAAGATGTTCCAGCTCTACGGTTTCTCTGCTGATGAAGCTGCCAAGAAGGCTGCTGCCGTATTCCTTCACGAAACAACGCTCGCTACTTTCTCAAAGAGCCGTACCGAACTTCGTGATCCTCAGGCCAACTACAACAAGATGACCTTGGCAGAATTCAAGGAGAATTATCCTAACATTCCTCTCGAGGCACTTGCCAACGCCGAGGGAATCAAGAGCGAATATCTCAAGGAGATGATCGTAGGTCAGCCTGCTTTCTTCGCCGGTTATGACAAGGTGGCAGCTGCAGAATGTGCAGGCACATTGAAGGCTTTGATGGAGTGGGACGTCATCAGTAGTTCTGCTTCTTACCTCAGCGATGAGATTCGCGAAGCCCGTTTCGAATTCTTTGGCAAGACTATGAGTGGCCGTAAGGAGGATTATCCTCTTTGGAAGCGCGCTACTACTCAGGTAGAGGCTCAGTTGGGTGAGGCGCTCGGTCGCATCTACTGCAAGCGCTATTTCCCAGAAAGCTCTAAGAAGATGATGGAGGCACTCGTGAAGAATCTTCAGATCAGCCTCGGTCAGCGTATCGATGCTCAGACCTGGATGAGCGATGCTACAAAGAAAGCTGCTCACAACAAGCTCGACAAGTTCTATGTAAAGATTGGTTATCCTAACAAGTGGACTGATTTCAGCAAACTCAGAATCGACCCATCTAAGAGCTATTATGAGAACGTAATGGCTTGCCGCAAGTTTGCCAACGATAAGGAGATTGCAGAGAAGGCAGGAAAGCCAGTAGATAAGGATGAGTGGTTCATGACTCCTCAGACCGTGAATGCTTACTATAATCCTACTACCAATGAGATCTGCTTCCCAGCCGGTATTCTCCAGTATCCTTTCTTCGATCCTAAGGCTGATGCAGCATTCAACTATGGTGCTATCGGCGTAGTAATCGGCCATGAGATGACTCACGGATTCGATGATCAGGGTCGTCAGTATGATGCTAGCGGTAATCTGAAGGACTGGTGGACAGCAGCTGATGCAGAAGGTTTCAACAAGCGTGCTGATATGTATGCTGATTTCTTCAGCAACATCAAGGTATTGCCTGACCTGAATGCCAACGGCCGTTTCACCCTCGGCGAGAACCTTGCCGACCATGGTGGTTTGATGGTTTCATACAATGCCTTCAAGAATGCTACAGCCAAGAAGCCATTGAAGAACAAGGATGGTTTCACTCCTGACCAGCGTTTCTTCCTCGCCTATGCAGGTGTTTGGGGACAGAACATTACTGATAAGGAAATCCGCAACCGCGTAAAGGATGATCCTCATTCTCTCGGCAAGTGGCGTGTTGATGGTGCGCTTCCTCATATCGATGCATGGTATGAGGCATTTGGTGTAAAGCAGGGCGACAAGCTGTTCATTCCTAAGAACCAGCGCCTGGAGCTTTGGTAATTCCCAGAGGAAATTTTTCCGAATAGAATTTTTCGGGAATGGTTTTCCGAATAGATAGAAAAAAATAAAGTCCTGATATTTCAAACAAATGAAACATCAGGACTTTTTGTTTTATGCTTGAAATATTTTTTGATAAGAAAACAATAGAATAGGGGTTATTGCTTCTTCTCCAGTTCCTGAAGATTTTCCATCTTTTTCGATTCCAGAAATTCGTAAATTCCGCAGAGATGTTCGCGGACGCGACCATGACCGAACTCATAAACTTTGCTGACAAGACCATCGAGGAAATCACGGTCGTGAGTAACCACGATGAGCGTTCCGTCGAAATCGAGTAAGGCCTGTTTCAGTACATCCTTGGTCTTCAGGTCGAGGTGGTTGGTAGGCTCATCGAGAAGCAGTACGTTTGGCGATTTCAAGAGCAGCATTTCTCGAACCGGCGATGATCTTAAGCAATGTGCTCTTTCCTGCGCCATTCTTGCCCATCAGGGCTATACGGTCCTTCTCGTTGATCTGGAAGGAAATGTCTTTGAATAGGGTGGTGCCGCCAAATTCTACGGTCAATCCATCAACTGTAATCATATTATTTTCTTCTTGTTCAAATTTTTGTTTCTTTAAGCAACTCCCCAGAATGCCCCGTTCCTGCCGTTTTCGGGGTCTTCATTGATGACCAGCGCCTGCCATCATTTATGACCCGTGCTGGTCTTAATAGAAGACCTGAGCAAGGTGCAAAAGGCTGTTCTTTCGATTGCCGGTGCAAAGATACAACATTTTTGGGCAGAATGCAAGCTTTTACCCTGACTTTCTTTCGGAGAAGTAGTGTAAGTGATTGATTGATACTGATTTCTATTGGTTTTCTAGCTGAACTTTGTTACAGAAACAATGAAAAGCAATAAATAGACTCGGAAGTAGCTGAAGAAATGAAAAAGGGTCATTTGGTGTCAATGTCATTTAGGGTCATTTGAAAAAGTAAATGTCACTTTGCTGCTATAGTATATATAAATATATTTATATATATCTATAGTGACTTTTTTACTCTCGGAAAACATAATGACCCTAAATGACTTTGACCTAATGACCCACTAAGTGTAATGCTTGAATTGGTTGTTTGTTAGAGTATTTGATAGTTCTAAATTGCTTGTATATGAGATGATTACAAAAGTTTATGTAAGTTGTGCTTTATTTGTATGTGTATAATAATAATCTACATATTCGGTGTGGAATACTGCACGCTGTACCGCTCAGGTACTCATTTCCTATATCCCAATTCATTGTATTTGTCAAAAATACCTACCTTTGGAGCATGATTTCGAGTCAGAGGAGGTGCATTTTTCACTCTTAGTAGAGGGGGTAAAACATCATCCTACCCCTCATATTTTGCTTTTTTTCTTCGAAAACTCACTAAAAAGCACTGATTTTTACCTCTTTTGGTTTCTGTTTTGGGTAGGTAAGGATAATTTACATTGCTCTGTCTGATTGCGCTTCTTGCTCCGTTTCTTTTAGCGGATCATAAATCCATAATAGTTTGCTGTACAGGAGTGAATTGCAAATCCGCCAGAACTTAATGAGAATAATTTCCGGAACAGATGGAATAGGTAAACTGCCAGAATAGAGATTTTATCTTTACAAAACAATTCTGAATTGCCCCTAAAGAACTCAATCTTAAAATAACGATTTTTCCCTATGTTTCATCTCTTATTTCCAATTTTTACATGAATATGGAGCATTTTTAAACAAAAAAGACCTTGATTGCAGAACGCAACCAAGGTCTTCGGAGATTATATATTTAACCTATTGAAATCTCGCTAGATTAAATCTGCTCGCTCCAGTCCTCCTGGCTCTTACGAACGTAAGTCTGGTAACGGAGCTTAGCCATCTTCTCTG
>OODA01000276.1_pt1 | contig 38257 bp, 48 predicted proteins | sample 1671341 | NCBI WGS metagenome assembly OODA01 (sample SAMN06348147, study PRJEB24527) | human gut metagenome | biome: human gut; feature: ankylosing spondylitis patient; material: feces | host: Homo sapiens | place: China | collected 2015-10 | reverse complement strand
GATTGATAGCGGGATGAAGATGCCTTCTTTGCCTAAGGCTTCTGACAAAGGGTAGATGTGAGTATATGTTTTGTCTTTGTATTTATATTTTATTTGCATTTTATTTCTCCTTTGCTTAATAATCTTCAACTGTGGGTGTCATGTCATTTATTGCTTTACCCCATGAAAAAGTTACACCAGATGTCTCCAGACAGTTAAAATGCAATGTATAAGTTTTATTTGGTGTTACACCTACAATGGAATCAATATCTAGATGGTCCACGTTGACACCAGCATCATCAGTGTCTGAGAAGCCTTCACCCCATTTATTATTGCTTGTTGTATTTTTAATAACAGCATAATGGGAAGTGAATGGCTCATCCTCAGCATAATCAACCTTTGCAAACACTTTGATTCTTTTAATACCCGGTGGAACAGTAAAAGCTATTGTTTTATTATTTGCTGAATTCCAACCCCAAAACTTGCTACCATCTACAACCTTTACTTCACTATTTTTCATCATCATACGATTAAGTCCCATTATATTCACCTCACGATAACTTAGATGCTTGCACAATGCTAGTCAGATTACCACTACCATCTTTTAGCATCATAATATTAAGCAACAGTCCTGCACTTGTAATAGCTACATCACTTGCATTGCCAATGTACTTAATAGTACCTGCGTTGGTGATGGTCAGTGAATAGTCTGCATTTGCAGCAAAATATGCAGTAAGTACGGATGATTGACCAGAACTTAATTTCCCAACCAAAGTAGCAAGGTTGAGCGTAAATGCACCTGTCACAGTGCAGCGTATTGTAGATACAGCAGGTTTAAATGATGTACCATTGACACCATAAGTAGTATATTTCTCTTGGTAAAGCATAAGGTCATTGAAAGTTTGCTGTGCATTCCATGTGTTAGCCACAGACGTTTTGGCGTACCCATCAAGGGATTGATGTTGCGTCAAATAGCCAGCATCATTTTCTAAATCTGATACTTTAGTAGGAAGGTTGCTGCTGATTATATCAAGGTTAGTTTTGATTTTAGTAAAAAGAGCGTCCATATTCGTTTTTACAACTTTATTCTGCACAGGGTTCGTAGATGTATCAGACAGTTCAGCATCAACAGTAACGCCACCATCAGCACCCTGATTACCTCTTGGAATCGTAAAGTTCAAGACAGCGTTAGTAGAAGTACCACTATTGGAAACACTTGCGTTAGTACCGGGTGCGCCTGTATACACATTGCCAATACGGATAGTAGCAGCAGCACCGGGAGCACCAGTTGCGCCAGTGTCACCTTTATCACCTTTGTCACCTTTTACACCTTGTATACCCTGTGCGCCAGTGTCACCTTTATCGCCTTTGTCACCTTTGATATTCACGCTCGCAGGATTCGCCAAGCCTGCTCTATTCGTCCAACTTAAGACACCATCAGAGGACACACTAGGAACAAACACATTAACGTTCTCACTATAATTCTTAGCATTGTCCATGTAGGTTTTTGCATTGTCCTTGTAGGTCTTTGCTTCACCTGCGCTGTTTCTTGCAGCAGACGCAAAGTTACTAGCAGTAGTAGCAGCAGATTGAGCCGCTTCTTTACTAGCAGTTGCATTATCAGCAGAGGTCTTAGCGTTGGCAGCATAAAGGGACGCATTGCTCTTAGCAGTTTCTGCTGCTGTTTTGTAACCCTCTGCTAACCTTGCGCTTTCCACAGCACTTGCAGCAGACACGCTCGCAGACTGCGCACTGTTATCGGCTTCGCTTGCTGATGCAGCAGCACTATCTTCACTCTTCGCCGCTGCAACTGCACTCGCATATGCACTCTGCGCTTGTGCCTGAGCCTGCGCATAAGCCTCTTGAACTAATGGCAGCACTCTTGCCGGGTCATCCGTCAGTACAATACTCTTCCCATCGTCGGCTATGCGGAAAGATTTGCCGGCCTCGAACGGCACTTCATTGACAAAAGCATCACCATCTATATCCACACTCATGATAATACTGCGGTTAAGCTTCTCGGCTATCTGCTGCATAGCCATTACGTTTTCATCAAACGCCAGCTCCACATCTTCCGCGAAGTACGGCCCGTTGTTGACAAGATTCATCATCTGTTGCAGCGGCAGCTCGCGCATGATAACCAGCTTCTTGCCTTCCGGCAAAGCTGCTCCGATACTAGGATATGTTATCTGCCTTGCATCCATGTCCAGCTGATAATCGCTTGTGGCAAGCGCCGTGCCATCATCCTGCATCAGATATACCTTAATATATTCCGGATGCTCTGCAGGACACTCAAAGGTAAACGGAAATGTCCTCGTTGAGCCGTTACCAACATATATGTTTTTAGTAACGTCTTTCTGTACTGTCATGTTCTGCTCCTTTCCATAACGCAAAAGCCCCGGCATCAGCCAGGACTTTTTGCATACTTATTGACAATAATATTTTACCACGGCTTTCAGGCCGTTTTGTAAAGTACAAAATGACTATTTTTGATTTTTCTTCAGCTTTTTATCAAAAATCAAGGCGCGCAGATAATCCGCAACGCTTTCATCGAAGCCGCTTTTCAGATACTGCAGCGTTGTTGTAAAGCTATCTATTAACGTGCTGGGCGCTCCGGTAACCTGGCTTGTCAGCTTGCCCATCTCCCGCAGCGTATCGCTGATAGTTTTCTTGTCACTGACAGCGCTTTGGATAACTCTGTTTGTCTGTTCAATGGTATTTTGGATAGGAATTTTTGGAGCAAATTGATGCTCATCAAACACCTTGGCCATAAAGTAAGGTACAGCATCACGCAGCACCGGTATGCCACCGACAATGCCTGTAAGAGATTCCTGCCCTATGCTCTTGATGAGCTTTTCGATTTTCCAATCGTCATCATCACCGCTTGCGCCGGCACGCAGTACAGCAGATATAACCGCCGGCAGCAGTACCCACATCAGCAGCGCATCACCGGCATGAGCTACAGCTTTCATCAGAGCCATGCTTTTATTCTTCGCACTTGCTGCTACGGCCTTCTTGTACCCTACCTTTGCTTCCCATAATTTATAATTGAGCGCATTATAGACTGTAGAGTTATAGCTGTAGTACATAGTGAGCTGCTTCATCAGCTCGCTGCCCTTACGTTGGATGGCAGCTTTATCTACCGTACGGCCGGAGCCGAAGCACCAGCGCACTGCAGCATCGCCGGCATTTACGCCTGCTTCCCTCGCCTGCTGCGGCGAACGTCCGGCATCCATCTCTGCATTGTAGGTCTTTTCGTATTCGTGCTGCCAAAGCGGCAACGCCAGCATCAGGTCTGTCCAGGTTATCATCTTAAACGCATTGTTTTTGATAACCTCGCCAGCCTTACCAATCCCCGGAATACCATCCAAGATATTAGGACCTTTCAGCGCATCATGTATGCTGGCATCCATGGTTTCCGCACGTTCTGCCATAAATACAGAGCGCTGGAAAACGAAGTCCGTATACTGACGCGGGGCACTGTAAAACTTTTTGAGCGAGTGCAGCAGCTCAGCAGCGCCCATATAATGAGCTACGCTCGAAGCGTTAGCGATATTCAGCAGCGCCGTTGTTACCCTGAAGCCCATTGTTCCCATTGTCTGAGCGTTACGCAGCTTGGCCATGCCCTTTTCGTAGGCCGTCCTCGGTATCGGTTCTTCCGCCCAACAATCGCTGGTCCACTTTTTCAGATTTTTGTAAGCGTTCTGGCCGAGGTAATTATAGACAAGGTTTTTAAAATTATCATTAAGAACGATACGGCGAACGTCGCGTACCGGTTCGCGGAATGCTACCAGATGAATAACGTCAGTAATACTGCCGCTGATAACTTCAAATCTTAGGTCCAGCCTGCGCTCAACCTTATGCTGAGTACGTTCTTTCAGGAAGCCCTTGCCTAAAGACATTGCAATGTTGCTCATTGCCGATTGCTGTGCAGCGTCAGCCTGCTCCTGCGTACGCAAATCCCGCAGGTCGTATTTAATAGGGAAGTAGCCACCATCTAAGGTATAGATTTTTCTGTCCTGCCCGACAACAACAAAGCCTTTGGCTTCCTGCTTCTGCAGCACGGCACCGGTCATGCGTGCTTCAATCTCTCTTATCTGGTCCCAATGTATATCGTAGAGCTTCCAGATACTGTTGACGAGGTTCCAGTCACGCTCATCCAGATACTGCAGCACATTTTTAACTTGCGCTACGTTGACGTGATAGCCGTCCAAGACGCGCTGCTGGTTAGTTTCTGTACCCCAGTTAAGCGCAATCATAATGGCCTGCTCCTTGGTAATAACCGATGAGCCAAATTTATAGCGGCGTTTGTTACGCATATCTGCCAGCTCCTCGGGAGAGTAGGCACCAAACAGTCCTTTTAATTTGTTCTGCATATTCACGGCCATCTTCAGCTCTTTGTCTGCAGCTTCCTTCAGCGGGTCGTAGATATACCGCAGCGCCACATCACCCAGCTTTTTCAGCTCCACCTCCGGCTTAATCAGTAACCTGTCAGCCTGGTCTATAAAGTTTGCAGCGTCATCCTGCCATCTGTTTTTATTGGCACCAGTCGGGTCAGCGTTAGTGCGTTCTAGCATGCGCTGGCGTGTCTGCCCTTCAATCTCAGCGACTGCTTCATCAACCGTCAGGGTTCTGCCATCCTTGGTTTTAATCGTGGCCAGCTTCATATTATCCATGCCTCGTTTATAGATGATATGCATAACCTGTGCCACCAAATCAACCTGCATATTGCTTAAATCCTTATGCCCTGCTTTACGTTTATTGCTGTTCATCGCCGCCTGCAGGAACCATTCAGGGAGATTGGTCTGGCCATCCGGTCCGAAGAACGGAGACTCCAGCATAAGGCCGCCTTCTTCCCTTGTAGCATCTGCTTTCATGAGTACCTCCATAATTCCCTCATAATGCGGCGGTACCGGCGCGTCTGCGTCAGAAAAGCCAAACACATACATAAGATGATTATACGCATAACGTTCATCTGCAGATATGTTCTTCGCCTTGCTGATAGTCTGCTGCTTACGTTTCAGGCCATCTTCAATCTTTTTTATCTGCTTGGTATTGCGGACAGCTCTATCAGCAAACATGTCATAGATCAGCTGAGCCTGTTTGTATTTGACGGCCTTATCCCAGTTGCCTTTGATAAGGGACTGCTCAGAATTGTACTGCGCCTGCGCCGATTTTCTGCGCCACATCTGGTAGTTATTGGCGTCCTCAATAGGCATAACATCCAGCTTCATCTCAACGAATTGCACATAGTCCTTGTAATGACTGAGTGCTGCATCACGCAGCCCACGCACGTTAGCAAGCAGCTCACGCTTATCCTGCTTCAGTTCCTTTGTTTCTGCAGTAAGCTCTTCTATCTGCTTGCTCTGTCTGGTCATCTTGTCTACCGTCTTAATGACACCTTTTTCTGCAGCATCATTCTTGTCTTCGGCCTCTATTCTGGTAGTCAGGTTACGCTGCTTTTTGGCAATGCGCTCAAACGCTTCCAGCTCCATCGCCGTGGCCAGCTTACGATATTTGCTCTCCTGCACCACTTCTTCCGCACGTTCACGGAAATACTGAGCATCTATGCCGCTGTTATCTATCCCCTCCTTAAACTCTTTCATATGAGCTTTTACTGCAGCATCCAAGCTGCCGCCATACTCTTTAAGCTGCTTAACGTAATCTTCCACGTTCATGCCCAGTGTTTCGCAGATAACGGACGTGCTCATATTAGGGTTATTCTTGATATGCTCCTGGATAATAAATACCGGTTCTGCGGCCAGCTTCTCACGGTATTCTGCTTCCTCACGCTCAAACAGTTCCTTTTCCTGCTGCCGGTAATCTTCCTTGACGTCCTTCAGTGCTATCTTAAGCACCTTTTCCTCAGCATCAGCCTTAGCACGCTCTACCATACGGCGATATACGTCCTTCGTGCTTCCCTTCAGATAGTCCAAACCACCGCTTGCGGAAAAATCATCCACGCCTTTTTTCCTCATGGCAATATCGATTTCATCTTCGCTGGCAATCATGCGGTCCATAACTGCTTTAACCTCTTTGGACGGAGCACCGCCAATCTGGCTGAATGCACGGTAAATTTTAGTCAGCCACTGCTTGAAGCGCCGGAAGATACTGCGCGTTGCTTCTGTAGGCGCCTCGCCGCTCTTCAGATAGTTTTCAAAGCCGCGGGCAAAGCGTTCCTGCATCCAGAGCCGTTGCATCTGTTCCAAGGTCATTGCCCTGCCTTCGATTTCAACGGAGCCTTGGGCAACTGCAGTTTTCATCTGCTCGTTTAGCTTTTTAAATTCACTCTCCATAGCAGTACCTTTGTACTCTTTGGCAAATTGCGTATCATTCCACGCTGCCCACTGGTTAATCGTGGCCACATCATCCAGCAGCTGCTTCGGAGCATTCGGCAATTCTGCCAGCGCCAGCATATCATGCAGATAGATATGAGCCATCTCATGCATAAAGGTTGACTGGTCTGCAGCCTTGAACAGAGAGATAACCTTCTCGCCGGTAGTTTTAAAGGCAGTCTGGCCTTTGATTTTATAAAAGCCCTTCTGGCCTGCTTCCTGCATGAGTTTTTTGCTATCAAGCAGCTTAGTCTTGACCTCATTCAGCCACCATGGTATACTATTTATAACAAAGGATGAACTTGTTGACCCAAGTCCCGGATAGTAACCGGGGGCACTTCGGTCAGAAGTTTCATCCTTTATTTTTTTATTTATATCAATATCATGAAGAATAATTTCTCCATTTTTTTGTAACCTTATAACGCACTTAGCAAAGTATTCAGTGTTATCAATGAATACTTTAGCTCCATATGTTCTGTATTCAGTTACATATCTCGTCATGCGCTTTTCTCTATTTATATCTGGGATAGTAGTGTAGAGATAGATACTTCTATCTAATAATTGCTGGATATGTGGAATGACTTGCAATGCGTCAATATTAGCTGTGTGTCTCTTAATTTCTTTAAATACTGCCGTAGGAATGTTGATTTTATCTCCATACCTGTTAGTAAGATAAATTGAGTCACCATCTTTCTTGTACAGCTCATCAAATTTCCTTCTTGCCGCTTTTCGCTGTTCCTTTACGTCAAGCCCAGTAAGTTCTGCAAATTCAAGTGTTACTGGTTTCATAGCATCCAGTTCATTATAAGCATCAATAACTTCCTGCGCTGAACGTTGTACAGTAAGCTCAGTGCCGATATGTACACTCTCACTTATGCCAGCATCCTGGTTATAGCGCTCTATAATATCAATGCTCTTATCATCGAAGACGACAAAGCAGCGGCCATCTTTCATACCTTCGTAAGCTATGCCTTTAATTCCGTGCTCATTAAGCAGCTCAGACGCGCCACGCCAATTATAATCCTCTTCGCCCATAGCCTTCGCCAGAGCATCGTAAATCTTGTTGCCGGAAAACATGCCCCCCAAAGTACCGGAAATATCAGCTTTTGCCTGGTTGATAACCTTCTCTTTTGCAGCAGCATCTTCTGCTTTGGCACGCTCTAATTCTTCTTCTAAAGCAGCAGCCTGACTTCTGAGCTTCTGTTGTTCCTGATTACGATATTCGCCATCTGACTTTAGCTTTTCGATTTCTTCTTTGCTATATCCGTATCTTTCCAAGCTTCTTGCAAGAGTTCTATAACCAAATGTATTAGAATTGCTCTCTAAAAGCTTACCAATGCCATCTGCTAATTTATTGAAGCCATCAATCTTAAACTGAACCTTGCCAGCATTATCAAAAGCTCTTAATTTAAAGTCCAGCAAATTTTCCCAGAACTTCATTGACCGCGCATCATCCAAAGATTCTATAGTATTTTTCAAAAGCGCTTGTACATTTTTGTTCTGATTAATGAAAGTCTTCTGCTCATCTAGCAACACATTGTTTTCTGGAACTTCCACTTTCAGCAGGCGTGAAGTATTTTCGTACTTCACGTCAGCTTTTTCAATAATGTTTATCGCTTCTTCTAGTTTAGCAATATAGCTTTCTGTATTAGCCGTTCTTTTGGTTCCGGCAATTCTTTCCTTTAAGCTTTTTATTGCACTTTCCTTATTCTTGCTTCCGCCCATTGCATCAAACGTATCCAGAACAAATTCTAACGGATCATTGTCAATGAGTTTCTGTCCTGCTGCTGTTGCCCAATCTCCCTCCTCATCAATTTTGTACGTAACCCCATCTACAATTACTGCGCCAGCGTCAGCCCCCAGCACTTCCTTGTATGCCTCTGATATTTTTCTATCCTTAGCAAAGTACAGGCCCCAGCCATGTACCTGGTCACCAACGCCATCGCCGATTTTGCCAATATCAAACCTTTCAAAATCGTAAGGCGTGCCATGCCATGCTTTCTGGCCGTATGTGTACTCATTGACATACTGGTCAGCATCTGATAAACTTACAGTATCAAAAGCATTATCTTTGCCAGCGAACGAACCTCCTTCGATTCCGGCCTTTGTTTCGGTTGGAGTGAAAAAGGCACCGCTGCCGGTAGCGGGCGATGGGCGAACGCTCCCATCAAAAGATAATGCTTTTTCTTTTGCTTCTTTTGTTTGCTTCTTTGACTGCGGCATAATGCTAACTATAGTGTAATAGCTATCATTGCCCTCCTCAGTATAATCAAGAGCTAATAATATGCTTGTATGTGGAGTTAAATCTCTTATTAAAGCTATCCTTTCCCGTCCATCTGCAGATATAGATTTGACAGCAAAATCTGCATTTTCCAAAACATCATATACAATATCACTTACATTCTTATATCCTTTCCCTTCTATAAATCCAGTATGTCTATTCTTTATATGAATATAACCTGCTCCAGCATCACCGGCGCCAACCTGATATCCAATCTGCATCCTTACGGGTGCTTTTTTTATTGTTGTACCATCATCGGCAACAAATTCATTGACATTTCCCCAATCGACGTTACCATCTTCATTTAATACATAACGCTTATTTTCCTTACGCATAGCGGCCTGATTAAACTTCTGCTCCGCAGCTTCACTTTCACTTCTGATAAGCCCAATACTACGCGCATAATCAAGCGCAGTGTATTTAGTATGGCCAACCTGTCTATGCAGCTCAGCCATACGGTCTGCCATTCGTGCGGCAAGGATAGCACTCATCTGTGCTGCCTGCCGCACTTCTTTGCTTTCAGCGCCTTCCAGCTTGCCACGCAGCTTACGGTATACCTCAAAGCCTTCTTCGCTCAGGCCTTCAGTAATAGAGAGTTCGCCCGGATCTATTTCTTCCAGAGCAGGCGTCAGCGCATCCAATCTGCGGATGGCTTCTTCCGTTGCTTCCATGGATGCCTTGTTATTCTCATACCATTGGTTATCTTCCGGAGTGCGGTTTTCCCAGCCAAAGAGTCCATACTCGTTGTGGCCGGTCCAAATCTCACGCGCCAGCTCACGCAGCTCCATCTTAGAGGGCTTATGCTTATTCTCTTTATAGTAGCGCTGATACCATGGGTCGTTATTGCTTACCTTGATGCCACGGCCACGCATCTGATTATCATATTCGGGGATTTCTACTACAGCTACGCCGTTTCCCATACCCTTTTCCAGCTCTTCGATAATCTGATTAAGCGGCTCGTCAATCTTGGCCTGCAGCGATTTTCTGATTTCCTTTACGCCTTCCTTAGGATTATCCGGGAAGCGGCGCAATACTGCCTCTGCTATCTCACGGGTTTCCGGAGTATGGAAGTTATTATCAAGGTAGGTATTCAAAGCATCTTCACGCTGGCGGTTCTCATATGCCAATATGCGGTCCATCTCGCGGCGCATCCTGCCGGCATATTCTCTGTTGCGTGCCAGGCATTCGCTGATATCGCTGAATGTGATGTAGTCTTCCAGATGGGCACCGATTTCAGTCGGCAGCAGCTTAGATACATAATCTGCTGTACTGATTTTCAAGTCTGCCTTAGTGTCGATGATGTCTTTAAGATACTGTTCGCCTATGCCTGCTGCCTTTGCTGCAGATTTCAAAAGCTCATAGCCGCCTTGCTGATTAAGGACGTACTCTGTATCTATGTTAATAGTTTCCAGCTCCGTGCCTTTGAGCTGATTATTCAGTACTTCGTTATATACTTCCGGAGCTTTTTTAAACAAAGCATTGTTTTTGATATCCTCAGCAAGACTTCTCAGCATAGATATGCCGTTAGCATCACGCAGGTTAGCCTTCTGTTCTTCGCTTTTCAGCTGCAGCGCCGCGGATGCACGACGCATAAAGGATACCGTGCTTGCTCCATGCGCACCAGCGCCAAAGCCGATCGACGCAGGCAGCGCCTGCCAGCTTGCCTCCAGCCCGCCAACAATAACGTCCTTTGCCGTATATGTAGGGATATCACCGCCTGGATTGTTTGCTGCAGCAACATCAGAAATAATTCTGTTGCTCATCTCCTGCACGCCTTCTTCCGCGCTCTCGGAGATAGCCACTGTTCCGATGTTTTTGGCACTGTCACGCAGATATGCGGCAAGCAGGCTCTGCAGCTCCGTGCTGTCTTTGGCACTGCTGATAATCTCTTTGATGCTCTGCGCACCTGCACCGCCTTTGATGACGTTCAGGATTTTATCTGCGTTGCTGAATTCTATACCTGTTTCCAGCGCTGCCGCTACAGCAGCATAGCTGCGCGCCTGGTTATCTGTCAGCAGCTGCCTGCCCTGCTTATCCTTATAGCCTCTATAATCAAGGTAATTGTTGCCGGCGATTTCGTCATACATATCCTGCGCCATACCGATACGGCTGCCGACACTATAACCAATCTTGGCACCTGCGGCCGCGCCTGCAGCAGTACCGGCACCCAGCGTTGCACCGCCGCCGGCAATACCGCCGAGAAGCGCGCCGAAGCCAGCGCCGTATACGCCCATCTTCTGGCCATTAAGAGCATTACGCAACATCATCTTGCCGCTCTGCACTGTGCCGCCGACAATAGCACTCATCGGGTCCTCAAAAAGTCCTGGCAGTTCCTTGGAATTTTTCTGTGCTTTTTCAATTTCTCCCAAACGTGCAATGTCAGCATCCGTCAGCTCTTTGCCGTTCATAGCAGCGTAGCCCATACGGCCGCGCTCACTCATCAGGTTATCAAGCTCCCAGCCGGTCTTAGCTGCTTCAATAATGCCCTGCGTCTGGCGCACGTTCTTCAAGTTATGCAGAGCAATAGCAGCGTCGGTATCACTCAGCTTAGCCAGCTCACTCAGCTCAGGGTAGGCCTCAAACACTGCCTGAGGGTCCATAGCCTTCTGCTGATAATTATATACATTGCGTGCATTGGCCAGATTATCAGCGTTAGCCAGGATAGCATTTTCCGGAATGCTTGTGGCCGCGCTGATTTTTTTTGCTTCCAGCAACACATCGTCTTTACTGTAATGATATTTTTTATACGCTCTGTCCCACAAAGAGCCTAATCTGTCCTTTTCGAGTTCTTCCGCACTCTTTTGTGTAGGATAGTATTTAGCAAGCTCCTGTTTAGTGCCATTGTTCCATGTTCCGGTTTCATCAATAAAGCCGGCACTGGTATCAACATCAGCGCCGGAGAAAAAATTCTTCACTCCGTCCCAGAAGCCTGTTTTGTTGTTACTGTAAGAGCCGACCGGTTCCGTTTTCGCCTGCTCAACAGCAGGACGAAATTCACGCGGAATGTTCTGAGTTTCCTGCTGCTGGCCACCTTGCATATTACTGAAATTAAAAGTTCCCATAATGTTAGTCTCCCATCGTCTGCTTAAACGCTGCCTTGCTCATGCGCACCGGCTGAGCATTGCCATAAAACCATACATTGACGTACCCGTCATCTGCATTGCTGATATGATAGATATCATGGTTGCCAAGCTGCGCCATATTGTATGATATATCACTGTTCCAGAAGTGTTCGCCTTCTACCGTAACGCCGCCGACACCCTTAACCAGTCCCTGTTCCATGATATCCATCACCCAGTCTACTGTAGGCGTGCGGTTTTCTTTAGCTATGTATTCGTTTATTGCTCTTTTAGCGTACCGCTTCAATCCCGGACGCCACGCTTCCGGCACCTTATTTCTTCCGCCCATCTTACTGTAAAAGGCTTCCATAACGCTGTCCCAGTCAAATGATGCCTTGCCTTCGCCCCTAGCTGCAGCTTTCGCCGCCTGCTTATTCATATGCACGTATTTCATAATTGTTTCCGTGCTGCAGCCTGCATCAGACAATTTCTGGATCAGCTCATCCTGCGACAGTCCGCCCTTGTCTATGGCATCTTCTATTTCCATAGCCTCGCCTACAGTTAATTTATGTACGCCTGAAGATGTAAAGCTCTTGGCTACAGCATGCAAAGTTTTATAGGCGCTATAATCGTTGCCTGCTATCTGTTTGGCCATGTTTTCAAAATACGCCGGGTCGCGTATGCCATTATTGTAGGCAGCAAACATTTCATCAGAAGCTCTTTCCACCATAAGGTTAGTGCTTGTACGCTTCTGCTGCACCTGCTGCAGCGCGTACTGCATATAACCTTTTTTTAATTCTTCGCGCTCTGTAGCGTCCATAGCTCTGCCACCGATATGGCTATAGCCTACCGTATGATATCCGGCAGCATCCAGCGCCAGCTCACTCACTCCATGCTCACCGCTCTGGATAACCTTGCCGGTCTTGGCATTGTATATACCGACATGGGTAATACCCTTATAGGCTTTAGTGTCAGAATGCACATCATCCGGGTTGTCGCTCGTAGCGTACTTGCTGCCGTCTACCTGCCAATAGACAATATCTCCGTCCCTTAATTGTTTACGGTCATTAAACGTCAGCCCTTTACGTTCTGCGTTAAGGTAGGTACCGTCAGCCAGGCTGCTGGTAATGTCATAATCACCGCCAGCCGTCTGAATATATTTTTTTACAAAGTTGGCGCATTGATTGCTGCCCCAAGCCTTGCCTTCCTCTCCCTGTGCAAATGCCAAACCTTTAGCGATATCTGCCGTACCGGTCTGCGTAGACAAGAGCGCCTGCACACCGCCGTTTATATCACTGCCATACTTAGCATAAATGCCGGCAAAGGTATTAAGCTGATTATTGCTTTTCTCCCTTGCACTGATAATCTTGTCATATTGGATACGTTTCTGCGGGTCCATAAGATAACCGTAGGCCTGCAGTATCTCGCCGCCACGCGTCCATCCTTCGCTGCTGTCTGAATTGATAGCTGCCTGCGCTGCCGTCTCTGCTACCGCAGCCTTCCATTTGTTGCTTGCTTCAGTAATCTTTTCCTGGCCATAGTTGGCATACCTTGCTGCAGTCATAAAATCGCCGCGGCGCATAACAGCGTCCAGATCATCATTGTTGTGCCAGTTTACAGCTACGTCCTTCAAAGCTAATTTGTATTGATTGTTAAGCTGCGTATCCTGGTACTTCTCCATCTCGCCCATAGTATAACGTTCCATCTGCGCACGCTGGCCGGTCCAGTCACGCTCAATGGTATTGTAAAAGGCTTTGCTTCCCAGAACGCCGCGCAGCGTAGCCGGTCCTTTCTGCATAATGCCATTGATAATCTTCTTGCGCCCTTCCTCGTACTTGGTAAGGTTATCCCTGGCATTTTCTTCCTTGTTCTGCAGCAGCTCATTCTGCAGCCTGCTCATCTGCATATTGTAATCATTATTGGCCTTCATCACGTCGGCAATGGCTATCTGCCCATAGAGCTTCTGCCCTCCCTCGACCATCGTATTGGTAAGATTTGCATTTGCCCTTGCCAGCGCCATCTGCCCGCCCATATCAGGATGCACACCGCTCGTCCGGCTTGCAGGCGTACCGAGCTTTGCCTGGTTCTCGTAAACATCAATTACTGCCATATTCTGCTCCTTTCCTATATACGCAAAAAGCACCCAAGGCTTAGCCTCAGATGCTTTCTACGTTGCTAATTTTTTAGAGTATGATGAAAATGGGAGAATGGCTTCCCTTCCGCACTATCATTTTAACACACATACTTTGCCGATTTGTAAAGTACAAAATGACATTTTTACCATTTTGCTTTCGCCCAGCCATCATTACTGTAGCTTGAGATGCCGCCACCGGTATGAGCAGGCAGTCCTTTCATCTCTGTGTAGCCCGGTACACTGTAGTTTTGCAGGCCTACGCTTTTACCGGCTGAGCTTTTCAACGCCCCCATGCTTTTGGGCGTATAAAGATTAGACGCTACGCTCAGCCCTGCCTGCAGCATGCTGTTCATCATAGCGCGCTTGCCTGCCTTACGGTAGGCTCTGGCGCTCGACGCATAGGCATCGCCCTGATTCAAATTGTCCGTACTCTGTTGGAAGATGTTATCTACCTGCTGACGCGCATTGTATCTCTCAAAGGCAAGCTCCTGCTCCTGGTTAAACTGGCTGTCTGCCATCGCCGCCAGTGCACTGCCGCTTGCCGTGATTCCGGCCGCGCCGATGTTGGCTCTCTGCTGCCCCTGCAGCTGCAGCAGTCTGCGGCGTTTGTTTTCCTCGTTGATTTCATTATTCTGCGCCTGCTTCTCGGCCTGCTCCTGCAGCTTCTGCGCATTGTTATAGGCGATATCAGCATTTGCCTGCGCCTGCGCCGCCTGTGCGTTGGCCTGCTGACGTGCTGCACGTCCCTGCAGATAACCGCCCAAGAGAGTTGCACCAATCATTACTCCTACGCCCATGCTATCCCTCCTTTAAAATTCTTTCGTCAAAATAAAATTCCCTGTGCGGCAGATTGTATATTCCGCATTGCACCGGTTCCGATATCTCAGCGCCAAGCCATCTGAGCCAGCGCAGGATTTCTGCGTTTCCAGCATCAACCTTATTGGACATAGGCCCATAGGCCGCCACAATCGCCCTCAGAAAGCGTTTGGTATATCGCCCTACTACTAGCCTATGCTTCAATGTTTCGTCGGTCATGAGCAGCCAGACGCATTTGACAGAGCATATTGCAGCCGGGCTTCTTACTCCATATATAGCTGCAGGTATGCCGTCAATATAAAAGCAGCCAATCAGTTCGCTATATCTGACGCTTCTTTTTAAAACATCCAGCTCATGTCCAGCACCATACAGCGCCGTCAGCTCCTGCCTGTTGTCCTGCCGCAGATGTGCGGCCACGTATTCAATATCTCTATCAGACGGACGAGAAAAAGTATATTCCGCCATATTATCCTCCCGGCACAATCTCCGGCACAATGGCCAATACCGTCATCGGCAGCGGCGCATCCTGCTTAATGATAAGCTGCTGCGTTTCGTCCCAGCCTGCAGCAGGCAGGACGATTTTTTTCTTACCGGTGAAAAGTTTTGTAGACTGGCCATATGCTTCAGTATCGCGCCATTTGATTTCATCCAGTTTTTCCTCACTCAGGCCATACAGTCCGCCACGCGTGTTTTTAAAGAGGACGGAAAGATTACCTATGCGCTTCTTGCGGCTAATGGAGCTGCCGTCCTGCATCTGGAATTCTATCGGCAGTGTCTTTATGACTGCATCAATAGGCAGTCCTACATGCACAACACTGTAGCCATGCTTTTCGCTCAGCGTAACTTTACCGCCTTCCACCTTCTGCTGCGGCAGCGCGTTTCCGTCAGCCAGTATGGCCACGGTTTCACCCTCCAGCCACGTCAGGCCCGTTACCTCTTTTATATCGCTGCCACGTACGGTTATGCCGTCGTCAACATAAATCTGTTCTTCCGGCACATCGTTATCGTTCCTCTTTTCCAGCATAACGTTCTCGTATTGGCCGTTACGTTCTATGACAGCATAAAGCTCGTCACATTCTCCGCCAGGGATGCAGCAGACATTGACAAAGCGCGCATTCTTAATGCTATGCTTATGCCATGCGTAGATATCCTGCTCCTTGATATAGGTCAGTCCCAAGAGCAGGCCATCATCTCGGACAAACCATATGATGCTGTCCGGAGTCTGCTGGTAGGTCATAGCTACTACTTTGTGGCCATCGAAGAGATGAGAGCATAGTAGGTTGAGGTCATCGCCGGTGTATTTATCAGCCTCATAGCTGTATGCCAGGTCACGGATGATGTTGCCCTGCTGCTGCGCAAAGACAATTCTGCTGCCTACAGTTACCGGTAATACGTCAGATATGCCGCGGTATTCCTGCGCCTGACTTAAAGTATTGCTAGGCGTGAGCGCTTTGCCTTGGCCACCACTTACCTTATATTCACCGCCGCTTGTCAGCAGAATCAATTCTCCAAAGGCTACCATTGCTTTGATACCGTTCATCTGGCCGCCGTTTAGAGTAGCCGTTACTGCATCATCGTCTACCACAGGTGTTGATGTTCCGAAATTATAATAATCTCCTACCTTACTGCTCCAGAACGTCTGCGGATATCTTGTGCTGCCGGCAAATACCAAGCGGTCTTCAAAGAAGCCTGCTGCAGACGGATAGCCCTTGCTCCTGCTCCACGGAGAAAAAGCCCAGATTTGCGTAGCGTCTGTACTGCCAATCGTGCGCAATACCTTGCCTTTAACCTTTTTACCGCTGATGTACTCAGTAATTTTTATAATACCGCTATAATCATTGCCGAAGCTCTGCACAGTGACGTAACCGGTCTGCTTCTCATTCTCACCGCTCCAGATGGTTGTATCAAACTCTGTTGAGGTTACCCTGTACCTGACAATGTATTCCTCTTCGTTCTTTTCGGTAAAGTTGTAGTTCTGGCTGTGATTGCCGTCCTGAGTTCTTACAAGCTCCCACATAGAGCTGTTCTCGTTATATTTTTCCAACGAGAAGTTTCCCTTCCAGAAGCCGAAGCTCTCTACATAGACGCTAGAGCCCGGCAGGCAGCTTACCAGCAGCGCATCCGTTGCATCAGGTTTGCCTTTTTTGTATTCGCTTTTTTTATAATGAGTCAGCTCAATAAGGCTGCCAATGTTATCTTTCTCAAAGATATCCTTATCGGCCGTTAACGTGACTTCGCCTTCCGTCGCACTGGCCGTTATCTTCGCTGCCTTGCTGCCATAGCGGAAGCGGATATTACAGTACCCGTCACCGCCGCTTTTGCCGTTGACGCTGGCAGCATCTGTTCCCTTTATGCCACCGGCAGCACCACCGCTGTAGCTCGCACCTTTGCTGCCTGGTGTAGTCTGGAACCGGAAAAGAATATGGCCGCCACTTCCAGCTCCACCACCTTTAACTGTCCTGCCAAACGCAATCGTGTTGCCGCCAGCGCCACCAGCATCTCCATCAACGGTCAAGTATCTCCCCGACTTTTCGCTTAACCTGCCGTTACCACCTTTACCACCAGCACCAACCTCAAGCTTATACTTTTGCCCAGGCTGAACATCAGTTGAAAAGCGGATGTATTCACCTGTGCCGCCATCACCTCCGGGAGCCGTATATGTTCCTGCGATAGCAGCGCCGCCACCACCGCCGCCAGCACCAGCCAATTCTACCGAAATATTGGTTACGGTATCAGGAAGCGTCAGCTCGTAGGTTCCAGGACCATAACGATATAATTGCGTTACCTGCTCATCCTCCGTTGCAGTACTGCCATTGCTGTCCTCAAACGGACCGCCTGTTATAGGCATCTGTTCCCAGCGCCAGTCATATGTACTGTAGCGCGTAAGCGTCATAGGGTAATGATCAGGATGCACGATAAAAAGCACGTCAGCACTCTGCGTATATTTTATTTTGCAGATACCCTGCAGGTCGGCTGGATTAAGATTGTTGCTTATTGTATAAGGCTCTCCGTTATCCTCTACTATGTATTGGCCGTTGTACAGAAAGCGGCAATGCCCTGCAGTGACTTCTATGATATAGGTTTCATTGGTGTTATACAGAAAGGGGATATAGAAGGCACGCTTGCCTCCATAGGTTACGCCAATATGCCGGAAGCCGTTGCGGTTACGCACGCCACCATAACGCTGCACCGTAAAGTTTTTTAACGTGGCAGCGCCGCTATCATATTTGTTGATATCGACGCGGCCGTACATGCTGTCCGACAATTCACCGCCGGCAAAGCTGGGCTTCAGTTGATACAGTCCCATTGTCAGCCCTCCCATCTGGCGTTGGCCAGTCTATCCTGTACAGCTTCTTCCTGATTGTCTTCTGCAGCATCCTCGCCAGCTGCTTCCGTAAAGTAAGCATTGTATGCCTGGATAGCATTTGTCGCAAGGTTCATGTTACCGGTCAAAGCGAACGCCATCTCCGCCGCCAGCTTCCAGCTGAAGGCTTCAATGAATTGGCTGTCGAAGGTTTCACTGTCCTTTACGTCTGCAGTATATTCCACGTAGGCGTTAGAGATATTACTGTATATCTTGCGTCCGCCGTTACCGTTCATAATGCGGAAGTAATTATCTTTAGGCAGGCCAACAAAGCTGTCATTGTACATAAGGCGTATCGCCAGAGCATCAGAAGGATATTGATAGACGTATTTATAATCAGGTGCCGTTTCATTAAGCAGTGCCAGCTGCACACGCTTCGTTGCGAACGTCCAAGGAAAGCGGCGCAATACATTCTGACGGGTAAAATTGAAATAACGTGTACAGATTCTTGCAGGCTGGCTTGCCTCATCCATGCGGTTGATTTCGTCTACGCCGATACGGCCAAGCGCAAGGTTACAGATTTCAATGTTGTTCATGGTTTCCTCCTAAAAAACAAAAGGCCGGAATAAGCTCCGGCCCGATGTTATTCTCCGCGCAGAGCGGAAATCAGTTCTTGTTTTTTTGCATTCTTCGGCGGCTCCAGGCCGTTTGCACGTGCCAACTTCTGCAGTTGGCCAACATTCATATCTTCCAAAGAAGAAGGCATGATATCCGGGTTTTCCATGCTGCCAGACGTTTCTTCCGAAGGTTCTTCGTTCATAGTTTCTTCATCCGAAAGCACTTCGTCGGAAGGCGTTTCGTTCGTAAGTTCTTCATCCGAAAGCTCGTCAGCATTTTTGTTCAGGGCCAATCTTTCAGCTGGATTATAAAGCGGTTTGAAATGCTCCGGCACATTCTCACCCAGCTCCACCACTTCGCCCTTTTCCCAAAATCTGCGCTGCCAATAGCAGGTGCGGATTACTTTGTATCTCATACCGGCACCTGAATATCCGGGGACAGATATGCCCAAATCTTGCCGCCTGCCGGAGCGGTAGTATCACCGGTGATTTTTACGCGGACGTAGCGGCCCTGCGGTTGGATGGACGCGAAGAATTGCGCCAGCTGGCAGGCATGCTTCTGCTGCTCGGCAGTTTTGCCGATAGTCACCACCATCTCAGTGATAGGAGCAGAGAAGTTTGCGTCAGCGCTGGTCTGCAGCTCTACGCTTTTGACGCGGCCGGCAGTTACGCCCTTAGTCAGTTTAACATCAACATAGAGCGGTCTCAAAGATTTGTTGCGGCCGATATCAATTGCCTTACTGGTGACAGTCGCTGCAGTATCGACATTTTCGCAAAGAATAAGCTTTGCATCAATCATTACAGCCATGTTCTTACCTCCTTATTCTACCGGCACTTTAGATTCAGTGCTCAGGATAGCATCATTACGCAGGATGGGAGAGCCCCAGAAATGCTGAATACGCTTGCCGCCGAAGTCTTCCAGAGAAAGGTTAACATTGTTTTTCTTCTGTGCAATGATATTGATCATGGTCTGCACCTTACGGTTACAGAGGATAACAGTACGGCCATGGTCAGGATTTTCAATGCAGTCATATACTTCAATCAGTTTGTCGATGAAGTCAGTGCTGCTGGTATTGGTAGTATCAATGTTGGCCAGACGTGCTACATAGCGCGGGTCACGTACGCAGAGGCCTACGTCCCAGTTGTACTGAGATTCATAGCCCCAGTATTCAAGGTTATTCTCATCTCTCACTTTAACACGTCCGTTGTCACGATAGCTGTAACCACCAGGAACGCCTTCCGGAGTGATGCCGTAAACAGTATCAGGTGCAAAGGTCACTACCCAAAGGGAGGTCAGATTGTTACCGGTACCGCCCGCGTCAACAATCTGATTGGCGTAGATTTCATCCTGCCCGGCCTTATCATAGTAGAAAGCGCCAAGGCCGGTAAAGCCAGCAGGGTTGATTTGTTCATCACCATAGAAGAAGGTAGTAGACATCTTCTGGCTCATAGCTTCCTGATGTGCATAGTTTTCATTGAGTCGATAGGTATTGCTGTTCTTGTTGAGCTTCATCAGTCGCTCATCAATCTGTGCAATAGCCTCAACACCGCCGGTAGTAAAGCTTGCCTGGCCAGTGCTGGATTTAGTAGGCGCTACGCCACGGTTAATAATACGCCATGCAACATCCGGCAGACTGGTTCTGATAAGCGCTTTTTCAACGCTGCCGCTGTTGCAGGTTCTCATAGGGAATACTTCCCAGAGACGGTTGGTTTTGGCCTGCAGCTCTACGACCTGCGCCGCTGCTTCATTACCTGCAGAGCGATACTGCTGCGCAATATCATACATAGTTGCCAGGCCGGTGTTGTTATAAAGTCCGGTTTGTGCCATTTAATTCACTCCTTTAGTATTTGCTGTTAGGGAAGAGGATATCTTCTGCCCGCGGGGTTCCCTTGCCACCGCCGACATGAGTATCTGCCGGTTTATCTTCGCTGATAAGCTGTCCGATAGTTACAAAGAGCTTGCAGACAGCAGGATGATTGATAGCACCGGTATCAATCAATACCTGCATCGCCTCACTGCCGCCGAAGGTATCTACTGCGGCTTTCGCAAAGCCCAGGTTTTCTTTTGTAATCAGGCCTTGCTTTTGGCATTCAGCAATGTTTTTTTCGATGGCTTCCTCCGCCTCGTGCATATAGCCGTTGATAATCTCGCTGTGCATTTTCAGCAGGCTGTCAGCCTGCGCCTGTGAAAGCTTTGCATCCTTAGCTATGGCGGTAAATGCTGTTTTCTGTTCATCGGTGATTGTAAGGCCTTCGCCCAGATTAAACTCATAGTTTTCCGGCACTGTGCCAGCGCCGCCGCCATCACCAGCAGGATTGCCTCCACCGTCACCAGGGGGATTGCCGCCATCAGGATTATCAAAGATACTTTTACTGCCACCTGCAACACCACCATCACCACCGGTGCCGCCATCGCCACCAGCTCCGCCTTCACCGCCGCCAGCATCGCCGCCGTCAGGAGCCAGAAAGAACAACCATTTCTTTCGCATTAAACATTACCTCCTTCAAATTGGTCATAGAATTCATCTTTGTGTTTTTCTTTGGGACGGTCCCGCGCTTCCTGCCGCATCAGCAGCTCCAGCTGCAGGCCTTCCTCAGTATCATCTCTCAGCATACGGAGCAGTTCTTCGCCGACACTACGCCGGCCTATCTCATACCCCATAACACTTCCTTTACCGACAACATAGTTAGGAACATGCACTTCCATGGTGTCAAGCAGCTCATAAATAAATTCCCTGCCCGTCTGCGTCTGCATGACGTTTACGAGCAGTTCAGCAAATCTTTGCTTTTCCATCAGCTCATCCCCATTCTGCTCAGCATATCATCCAGAGCATTATCCGTATTGGCCGGCACCTCACTCAAAAGCCTTGCAGCTTCCGCACCGGTCTTGGCCGCCTCAGCGCCCTGTGCCATCTGCGCCTGCTGCATCTGTGCTTCCTGTGCCTGCTGGCGTTGCTCTCTGAGCTGCTGCACCTCATCTTCGCTGCGCATGATTTTCTCAGGCGTACCGCTGATAACGCCAACCTCACGGATTACGTTGTCGATGTTAATAATGTCGGCAGCTTCAGGATAGATACCTGCTACGTTACCCACCATACCAAGTACATTCTGTACACTCGGCAGGCTTACCATCTTCTGCGCCTGCGCCAAGAGGCTCACAAAATTAACCTTCAGCTCATCTGCAGTAATCTCTTCCGGCATAGGCGGGAAAAGCTCGTTGCGCATACAGAGTCCAAACGTACGCAAGGTCAGCGGGTCCAGCACCTCATTATGGAACTGCTCCAGCACCGGCCCCAGCATAAGGATTTTCTCCTCGTGACGTTCCGCGACTTCCTTAGCAGTCATCTGCGGATTGTTCTGCGCCTGCGTCAGCATTACCATAAGGTCATTATAGAACGTAGCGCTTATCTGCTGCCGTTTATCATTGCTCAAGGCTATCATGCCTTCGTAGCGCTTTGCTCCCGGCGGTATCATCGGATAAGCATTCATCTGCGTACCATCGGGAATAAAGTTGTTTGCACCAGGCTGGCGGTTGACTTTCTTCAGGCTTGCCGGAAACATCATAGCCGGGTCAGCCTCGTTATCCATGCAGCGGAGCTTTGCTTTCTCGATACGCTGCAGCTGCATACAGTTACCCAATGCGTTATGCCCAGGACCATAACCATATTCGCAGTTGGCCACCTTGGTCCAACGCGGCATAATAAACGGCTGCTCCTTGTAACCACTGATACGCAGGAACTGCTGCTGATTGCCACGCTCCCAGTAAAAGCTCTGCCATGGGAAGTTACCGGGCTTTAATTGGTCAGGCTTATACTCATTGTTTTTGACGATGAGCATTTCAACCTCAAAGCGTTGTGTATGGTCATTGTTGTTATACGCAGTCTTTACGGCCACGCTCACGTTATCAATGCCAAATTCCGCTACCATCTGCGGAGCGGTCAATTCAAAACGTCTGCCGAAGGAATAAAGCCTGCCTCTAGCATCCACACCGCCTGCATATTCGCCGCAGGTGTAGCTGCGATGCCAGAGAGCAGTATCATAGTCCTGCATCATCAGCGCTGCCGCCGTGCCAAACTGACACAGCTCAGCCTCGATATCATACAGCATAGCGTAGGTGTTGCCACGTGCATATACGGCCATCATGACGTCACGCACATCATCCAGCCATTGACGCACCGGATGATATTCAGCCTTTTCCTGATCGGCCAAAGACAGCTCAAACCACGGACGGCTCGGGGACGTCAGTCCGCTCTGCAGGCCAGCAGCACACTTGCCTGCAGCATCCATCGGATAAGGGTCGATGAGATAGCGGTCACGCCGCTCTCCGTCAATGCTGCCGCCACGCTCATGGAAGCGTCCTCGATACGGAACGATATACCGGGACAGAAGTTGCCACGTCGGTTCAAACGAAGTGCGCCGCTGGTACATCTGCTCCAGAACGAAGCGCTTATCCTTCAGCAGCTTTGAGTCACGATAGATTTCTTCAAACATTGCTATTCACCCAGCAATGCTTTCTTGATTGTATCTACCATGCTGCCGCCGGTCTTGTTGGTAAAGTTACGGCCTCTTGCCTTGCTCAGCTTTTCACGCAGCGATTCACGCTGTCCTTCAGTCGCGCTGTCAATAGTTGCAGCGCTCTGGCTTCCGGGTGCGTTCTGCTTAATCTGCGTTCCGCCGCCACCACCACCGCCGCCATGCAGCTGCATAATGATTTCTTCCATGGTCTCACCTCCTACCACATTCCATGAAACGGATCATATTCTTCCTGCGCGCCATTATCGACGCTCCAGGCGTATTCATGTTCCTGTTTTCTGCTTAGTACCGGAAAAGCAAAGGTCAGCGCCAATGCATCCGCCCTGTTCGGAGACGGAAGCCCGCGCTTTTTCATACTCTCCTTGCTCTCCAGCTGCACTCTGCCATCGTCACGCGGAGCAAGCTCCGGTCCTACGAGGTCATCAGCCAGCACGTTGTCATCGGCCGATATTGCACCGCCATCCATAAGCCAGCGCCGCATATCCTGCCACATAGCTGCTCGCTTGTTGATGCAGTTAGGCGGTATACCTTTTGTGCTGCCAAATGACACCAGCGTCCAATTCCTGCCCCACGCATCGCCTGCACTCTTGATACCTGTACCATAGCCAAGGTCGATAAAGACTGCATCAGCATGGTACTCATCCTCCAGTGCTGCAATCTTGCCGGCAAGCTGCAGGTCATTATCATTCTTCGGATATTCAAAGAGCAGCTTACTGTAGTTGCCCTGACGCAGGTATGCGCAGATTTTATCCGCACCGGTCCACGCAGGGTCTACACCAATGATAACCGGAGCAAAATTATACTGATACGGCTTGAGTACTCTTTTCCGTGCTTCATTCACGATGGCCTGCGAGATATATTGCTTGTCGCTGGCAGAAGGGAACTCGCCGCGCACGCGGACCTTGAAGAAGTCACTGTCCTCGCCGTAAATTTCGCGCCACGCTTCAATCTGCTTTTTATCAGAAAAGCTTACGCTGCGGCTGTCTACCCTGCGAGTGTGCCAATAATTTCTGTGTTTGTGAAAGCAATCATAAAAGCGGCCATTGGAACGAGTTGGGTTGCCAAAGCAGCACCAGATGATTTCTGTGTCTGCGTCAGTCAGGGCACCTTCCGTAACTTCCCAGATAGTGTCATGTATCGCTGATGCTTCGTCAAAGATAATCAAAATTCTGTTGCCCTGATTATGCAGGCCAGCAAACGCTTCAGAATTTGTTTCACTCCACGGAATTGCATCTATACGCCAAGTCTTTTCGTTACCGTCAGCGTTGCAGAAAATGCTTGTCGCAGTGTAGTCAAACAATGGTTTAGCTATCCACATGTTGTACCATTTGTTAAGCTCTGCCCATGTTTTAGTGCGAAGCTGCGCTTCCGTGTTAGCGGTAACAACGCCGCGCGTATCCGAGCAGGTACCCAGCGCCCAAAGAATGAGCCAGCTCACCAGCGCCGACTTACCAATGCCGTGGCCACTGGCTACTGCTTCACGTATGGCAACATCAGCAGTTTTTACTTCGTCCTTTATTTCACGTAGTATGTCAAGCTGCCACTGTTCCGGCCCTTTCTTATTCTCCAGCGGAGTATCAGGTTCGCCCCATGGGAAAGAAAGTTTTACGAAAAGCTCCGGATCATGCTGGCACTCAGCAAGATAGCCTACTAAAGCATCGTAGTCTTCCTGGCTTATTTGTGGTTTCATGGCCCATTACTCCTTCTTTCGCCTTTTCAGCAGCACATTGACATTGCCGCTAATCTTAACCTCGGTCTTGAAAACATACACGCCATCCATTTTGTTCAGAACGTCAATCGCCCTGATTCTGGCCTGCACATCAGCAGCATCATCTTCGGCAATTTTACTGAGCACCAGAGCGCGTTTATCCAGCCCGATAATCTGCTTTCTGATAGCGTCATCTGCCAGCTCTTTTATGCGCTTCAGAATGTTAACATTTCTTAACAGCCTGGTAGCCTGCTGTGCGGCGGTCCTCTCACTGTACCCGGCAGCTATGGCTGCAGCAGTGCCGTTACCCTCATGCTTACGGTATTCCAGGCAAAATTTCTCCTGCGCCGGACTGAGCTTTTCCGACGTGGTTTTTTTACCAGCTTTTGGGGTAGTTTTTTTACCGGAATTTTTAACAGCTTTTTTGACTGCTTTTTTTACCTCTGCCATAGTGCCTTCACCTCCTTTGCTTTTTGGCATAAAAATAACCCCGGCGGAACGCTCCGTCAGGGCCTTTATTTTTACTTGCTATTTTGCACAATACTATTTTACCACGTCAAAAGCGCCGATTTGTAAAGTACAAAACGGCAATGCTTAAAAATTTTTTATTCCATGCTGCGCTGCAATAATAGCAGCGTCACTCAAAAACTCATTGCGCCAGGCGTAGAACGTCTGACGGCTCACTCCCTGCAGCCCACTGATAACCTCCGGCTGGACGTGCCTGTTCTCGTAGTTGTCATAGTATTTGTGCATGACGTGGCCAATAGGCGAGTCTTTGTATAAGGCATACGTCTCCCTTATCACCGCCAGCCACTCCTCCGGCTGCTCAATGACAAGCTCATAGCTCCGACGTCCGATGTATACGCTAACCTTTTTCAGCGGCAGCATTCCCTTGAGTGCATCCTGCTGGGTAGGATTAGGCTTCAGCTTGTCCTTCAGCCCATGCGGATGCCTGCAGGCACGCGCTTCATCCACGGCCATCTGAATTTTTTTTTGATACTTAAAGCGTGTCTCTGCGACGCGCTGCCAGTGCTTTACCAGCAATCTGATTCCCCCTTCCCGTGCTTATAGCAGCAGCGGATATACTTCTTCTTGCGCCTGTCCGTTTTTTTGCTTGTATATAACTACCGAGGCAGATTCCGCCGCTGATATAAACGCCTACCTGCGTAGTCTTTTTGTTTTCAATGGTTTCCCGCCACCTAGTGCCAGGCAACGGTAATACTGATACGGATATCCGGTAATCTCGCTGACGTCCTGGACGACAGTATCCTGCAGCACATAAAAGCCTTTAGGTGCAGACGGCGTCTCACGCCAGCTGTCAGCCTTGACTTTCTCAATCTTACACTCCGGCTGCTCAAGGTTACGGCTCGTAACATAACGTCTGGCAAACACTCTGCGTTCCGGATCGTTGTAGGTCTTGTTGGTCTGCTTGATAAGATAGCTGGCCAGCCTGTCATAATCTCCGCTGCCGTCCAGCTCCGTTGCATGGATACGTCCATGCGGCCACATATCGCCAAGCTCCTGCAGCTTCAGCCCGCTATGGATAACAACATGAAAATGCATAGAGCGCTTACCGTATTCAGCTACAGCCACATATTTGAAATTTGAGCTGCGACGCTTGCATTTCTGTTTCACGTTGCGGCAGAATTTCTGAATATCTTTTTTTGCCTCCTGCTGGCTGCTTGCTCTTTTATCCGGAGCATAGGTCAATACACAATGCAGGTCACCTTTGCCAAAATTAGTATTAAGCAGACGACGAAGATTCTTGTAGCTGTTACGCTCGTTTACCTTGGCCATAGCTTCCGGAGTAGGATTGCTTTGTGGAGCACGTACTGTCATCTTTCCCTTGTAGCGGAAGGTCTGGTATTTTTCTACTTCGATGCATTTGCCACATCTCCATGTCCGTTTTACATACATTCTTCCGCTCCATTCTGCCTAAGTTATTTTGGCTGTTATTTTTCCCGGCACTGATATGCCACTCAACTAATATGCTTTATCAAGCTTTGGGCAGGTATTTCACCTGCCCAATTTCTACTATTGTATATAGTTATTTTTTTGTCTTGCAGAAGCGCGGCAGCTTCCGTGCTTCCAGGAAGCACTTATCACGCAAGCTTCTGTGTTTGCTCAGGTAGCTTCTGAGCTTTCTTTTTCTCATGCAGGCCAGATGCTGAGCATACTTTATCTGTTGTACATCCAGCACCTGATAGCCGAAATTAAAGATTCCCATCTTGCCTTTGTTTATATTTTTTAAGGCTTCTTCGCAGGTTATCATAAACTTCATGTCTCCGGCTCCTTCCAATTTATATGTAATCCATATTGTTCGATGTACTCAAGATACTGCTCTGTGGTTTTATCTTCGCCCAGCATCTCAAGGCCGCGGGCGTAAAGCTCAGTGAATTTCTCCAATCTCGTATGGCGTACATGGATTTCGCTATAGTTCTCCATGAGTATCTTGCAGCAGACTGCCAGTATCTGATGGGTGAAGTATTTGGCATAATACGGTATCATCTTGTCACGCTCTGCCTGCATACCTGCTTCATAGCCCGCCTGGTAGATAGCATTATAGCCGGCCTTGCTGATGCCGAACGGTTCGTTGTCTCCAGCCTTTACCTGCAGGCGCTCTTCGCCGCCCAGCAGATGCAGCTTCTTCTGTTTTCTGCGTTCCATTTTGCGCTGCTGGCTCATACCTCAGCACCAACCTTTCTGACAAAGGACTTTTTCCCCTGCCTGCAACTTTTTTAAATAATTTTAGATTTTGGCCATTTCTTGACGGCTTCCGGATGCTTTTTTCCCATTCTTTGTTGAAACAATATTTTCAAATTTAGCCACGCCAATCTATTTCTTCTAAAAACCACATTTGAGGCACGCCTAATCATTACTAAGCGTGACAAGAATTCGCTTCCGGGAGGTTTCAAATGTTTGTAGTCGTTTAGTTTATTTCCAATGGTTCTTTTCATAACTGCCTCCTTTTTTCAAGGGCCTTTTGGCACTAATTCGCAACTGCGTTCCATTTTTCTTAGCTGGCTCATGCGTCATCGCCAGTCTTGCTAACACGGATAAACTTATCACCACAAAATCTATACGTTCCCTCAATGCCGGCTCTGTCATACCAACCGGCTTCAACTTTATGTTTTCTGAGCCATGCCTCCAATACATCGTTGAGCTGTTCATCAAGCTCTTTTCTCGCCTGCGCCAACGCATTACCGGAAATAAAATCGCACCATGCTTCTGCACCTTCGCCAGCCTCATCATCTGCTTGGCTTATAAATCCTTCAATCAAATCATCCATATCAATATAAGGATGCCATTGGGATTCTTCTTGTTTAAGGACTATAACCAAATCACCCACAGCAAGGTCGGGGCGAATATCTTCCAAGGCTTCCTCCGGAGTATCGCACAAATAGCTAGAAACAACGCGGCCCTGCACCTCTGCGCTATATTGAAGAAAAACTGGTTTTTCCTTGGCCAGTTCATCAGCCAAGAGAACAGCTTCGGCAAGCTCTGCCTTTGCCTGCTCCAGATAATAAATCTCGCCGCTGCATTGCCAGTCATTGATGGCCAGCTGCGCCCGGTTCACGTAATTATAAATCTTGTTGTTAATCATTTGTTCCTCCTAACAGCGCCAACGCGCATACCATAACGATAATTGTAATAGCCAGGTTAATTGTAAATTCATCTATTGCTGCGTCCATTATGCTGCTCCTTCCATAGCATTCCCAGCTTTTCAGCCACATCAGCGCCCATTACCACGCGTGTCCATTTAGGTTCTTGCGGCTTGCATTTTTCGCAATAACGTACGACTTCACAATGTCCATTGCGCCCGCAGCACTCGCAAGGAAAGCCATAAGCGTAAGATTTGCTTCTCAGCCGGAAAGTTTTTTTACCACAGATATCACATCTGCCGTATTCACTCATGCTACTTGTTGCCTCCCTCAAAAATATTTTGCTGGAAGATCTCGTGCGTACCGGCAGCTATGAGCTTTTCTTCGCTGCTCATCTGATAGCCAAGCTTAGTAAGCCAGTGATACATTGCCTCAAGTCTTGGGTTGAACTTGTATTCAGGATATACCGCACGGTAACCATTAGCATAAAACTCTTTTTCGTTATCATTAAACAGCTTATAAATAACCTCTATACACTGCTGTGTATTATCATAACTTTCGTAGGCCAGTTTAACTGCTTTCTCATCACGCCGAGGGTCGAAGTACTTATCATCTACGCCGGCTTCTTTGCTTATGTCACCACAAGACATATATGCAATGCTGCGTAATACAATAAGACTATATGCTCCCATATATACAGCTTCGCGCTGCTTAGCAGTGCCTCTTAGATTTTCAACGAATGCTTTGCGCAGCTCGTAATGTGTTGCAGCCATAGCATCGACTTTAAACCATGCTTCCTTGATACGTTTTTCTTTTTCAAGTTCCTTGGCGCTTTTTTTTATAATTTTAGCTTTTTTTGTTTCCTTGACATAAAACTCTACGTTTCTCGGATAGCTGGCCTCATAATACAGTCCCTCTGTTTTCTTGGGAATTTTATCTTTTGTTACCTCATACTCATAGAGGTCCAAACTGCCAATGCGTCTATATTTGCTGCTGTATTTATTGGCACTATCCGGAAATTTCTTGATGCCAAGACGTTCCATATCTGCCAGGAACACCGGCATATTAGCATCAAGCTTTTCTTTCTCCACGGCGAGGTTGACTGCTAGAGCAAAATCATTTGTGCCAATCTTCTCCATTGCTTTATTTCTGGCTTCTAAGTTTTTGATTCTGGCCAGTGCATCAAACTCTTTCAGGCTAAGCTGGCGGGTAGAGCTTAGCTCCTTCAGCTTGTTCTGGTCCAGCTTGGCTATTTCCAAACGCCGTCTGATAGTGCTTTTACTGAAGCCGCTCTGTTGGGATATATCTTCGATATCCATGCCAAAATCCAGAAGCTGTTGGAAGCCTTGAGCCTGCTCATAAACCGTCAGGTCGCTACGCTGCATATTCTCTAACAGCATAGTCTGCAGCTGCCGCGTTTCCGACATGCCTCTTACGATAGCGCACGGCACTTCCTGCAGCCCGGCGCGTTTCGCAGCTTCCAGGCGACGGTGGCCAATAACCACCATATACTTGGGTTCTTCACCCGGTACAGCTTCGTTGACCGGGATTACGGTAAGGTTCTGGTAGATGCCATTCTCTTTAATGCTTGCTGTCAGCTCCTCCAGATTGCCCAAGTCTTTTCTTGGGTTCTGAGGATGCGGCACAAGGTACTCAATAGGCATGTTTACTACAGACATTTTTCTTCCTCCTTGTTCTCATCACTCTTATATGCTAAAATAGGGATGTATGGATGCTGGTAACTTCATACATCCCCATGCCGTCTGCCCTTCTGCAGGCGGCTTTTTTATTTTGTTTCGACCGGTACATGCAGGCGCACATTGATTTTTTCACCAAGGTATACCCAGCCATCTTTCTTGTTGTTATCCTTGCAGACATAAAAAGCAATTTCGCGCCAGTCGCGCTTATCGCCGTATTCATCTTTTAATCTGCAGCAGATTCCTTCCAAAGTGTCTCCTTCTTCCAATACATGGTAAGGTACAACAATCTCGGTTATTTCCGGACCTTTAACCATCTGATAAGCTGCACTTACCATTCTTGCGGGCCCGTAATCTAGCAAGCATATTACGGCAAGCAGTAAGCTGCCTAAGGTCAGCAGCCTCAGTTTCCGCAGTTTCCTTCTTCTCATTCTTCACAGCTCCTTTCCCAAAGCGGCGGACTATTCTCAGATAGTCTTCACGCAGCAGGTCGATAAATGTTTCTTCGCCGTCCTCATCAGTCATCAGCTTACCGGCGATAAAGCAGGGGCCGAATATAACGTCTACTATATTTCCATTATTGTTCAGCAACGGGAACAAAGCGTCATTGTGATATTTGTTCTTTCCGTCCTCATTACATATCAGCGTATATTCTGGGCTGCTGCCTTTGGCTTCCAGCGGTACGATCTGTATCTTGCCACCCACCAGCTTCTGCATATTGGCCAAAGTAAGCTCAACGCGCACAGCCTTTACCGGTTTACCTGGACGATACCAGACAACAGTTTTTTCATTGGCCATTTTTATATCTCTCCTTAAAGATGAAGCGCAGTGCATAGGCAGTGCTGGCCTTCATTCTTTCATCAGCTTCACGTGCCAGCTGTGCCCGGCGTTCACGCATCAGGCGCTCGTATTTCATGCTGGCTTCATGCTCTCTGATTTCTGCGTTAGGCTTGTATTTTTTACAGCGCTTCGCATGGTCAATAATCTTATCTTCCAGTTCGGCGCACGTCATGCGCTTTGCTTTGCACATTTGCCTTCCTCCTCTTCCAGCAGACCACGTTCTTTGGCAATCTCCAGCGCCATCTTTCCAAACGGGCCTGCCCACCAGTCCATATCCTTGACTGCCTTCTCGTTTTCCGTGATGCAGTCATAATCTTCAAGTCTGTTCATATTCATGCATCTCCATATAACCCTTGCAGGTATTCTTTGATTTGTTCCTTTACAACTCTGCTGCCAGCGCCGCAGTGACGTTCCTGATGGCAGTCGTAGCACAGGGTTACGCCCTGGGAGATTTCATCACTCTTCAGTGCGCCGCAGGGCTCATGGTGAAATTTTTCTCCCGGGTCCACGTATCTGCCGCAGATGATGCAGCAGTTGCCGTCACGCTCATGGATAGCTGTATTCAGTTTGCGCAGCTTCTCGCCGTACAGTTTTACCTTTTTGGTTTTCATCATCATCATGGCTTTTACTTCCTTTTCCTTGCTCCGTGCTATAATAGGTATTACAGAACGGAGGTGATATTATGGATATTAGAGCTAAACGCTTATGCCCTTATTGCTTGAAAAACACCAACGTTATGCAGCCGCCTTGCCTTGACTGCGTATTCTATGATGTTGACTACAGACAATGCAGGATTATTCGCACTGACGAAAACGTTCTTGCACTGCTTCGGCTTCTGCGCGAAGAACGTAGCCAGAATCGCAACATGTATTAACCCAATATAAAATCTTTTGTATTTCTTCTGCTCTGTAACCGTCCAGCATTTTTACTATCTGCTCGACGGTTTCTTTTTGTTTTGCATCAAGCATCATCTTCTTCCCCTCCTTCCTTCGCCTTCCAGTGCTATAATATGTATTACAGAACGGAGGTGATATTATGAATAAACGCGAATTAGCTAAAGACTTTGTTGTTGCCCTCATCAGCAGTGGCAAAATTGATACTGCACAGAGTTCCGTACAAACATATTTTGATATAATCAGTATGCTGGAACGCAACGAAGATGCTCCGCAGCATATCGACGTATCTGAACCCTACGACCCTTTTAAAGACGCTTAACATCGAACACATCGACCTTGTACACAAGAGTATGGGTGCTGCCATACTCTTGTTCCATTTTCTTAATGAACTTTTTTAACTCGTCCATGCCATCAACGCATACCTTAATTTCAATAACGTTTTTTGCCTTTTCCAATATCTTCTTCCCCTCCTCCCTTCGCCCCGTCCTCCAGTGCTATAATGTAGCTACAGAACGGAGGTGATATCCATGTTCAGAAGCAAAATTTTTTCTAAGCCGTGTCCAGTTAGCGAACAGCTTCAGCTGGTTACCGTTTATTTCGAGAATACTGCTACCAACGGTATTCAAGATTTAAACGATTACAGTCCCCATCACTTTATTTGCAACAATCAGGACTGCCCTGCTAAGCTAAACCCCAACGCCTGCCCTATCTTCAAATCTGCGCATGCTTAAAGTTAAGTTCCCTTCAACGTCCTCAACTTCTACTTTGAGGACGTTGAGCTCTTCTTGTAGTCCTATATAGTAATTCTGTGAACCATCTGAACGCAGCTCTCTTTCCGAGTCCTGCGTTTTTATTTTTATTCTGCCCTTCCACGTTCCAAAGGTTTCTACTACAGACTTCTCAGGAATATAGGACATCTTCTTCCCTCCTTGCTTTTGTTACCTCATGTTATAATTAAATTAAAAACGGAGGTTTTGTTTTTATGAATGATACTATCTACGGTGCCTTTATTGGTTGTGGCGCAACATTAGCAGGCACAGCACTTACTCTCGCTTACCAAGCTTTCAAGGATTATCAAAAATATAAGGCAATTTTATCAGTTGCCAAAGCCAAAACACAGCAAACATGCACCAAAAAGTTACTCCGCTGGCTATAAAAAATGCGTCCCAAAACTCAGCACTCATCTTCTTCCCCTCCTCCCTTCGCCCCGTCCTCCAGTGCTATAATGTAGCTACAGAACGGAGGTGATATTAATGTTGACAGATATTGAAACACGAGCGCATGCGCTCACTATTTTATATTTGCAGCAAGCAGCACGCGAAGGAAAGCTTCAATTAATCCCTTTAACTTACGCCAATGAATACAAGAGGATATTAAGCCAAATGATTGAAGCTCTGAGACGCCCTTAACATCTAGCTACTTTCTGCTGCCGAATGGTATATTTTGTAGCTTCTAATACTTCTTCGGCTTCTTGAATGCTAAAGCCATTGTCCGCCAAAATTCGGATGATGGCTTTTGCTGTCTCTTCTACTTTATCTGTGTAACCTGCTTCCACCCTCTCTCCCTCCTCCCTTCGCCTCGCCATTCAGTGCTATAATGTAGCTACAGAACGGAGGTGATTACTTATTATGTATTCCAGAATTTTTACTAATGAAAAATGTCCTGTTAGTAATCAAGCGCAACAAGTGACTGTTTACTTTGAAGATACTGCGACCAACGGTATCCGTGATTTAAACAACTATAAGCGCCACCACTTTGTTTGTGACAACAAATCTTGTCCTGCGCAATTAGAGTTCAATTCATGCCCTATCTTTAATTCCGCGCACGCTTAATGTTAAGTCTCCTTCAATGCTGTCAAGCTCCAACTTGACAGCATTGCTTTTGCAGAAGAAAGTTGCGGTATAATTTCGATTGCCATCTGACATAAATGTCTGCGTTCCTTCTGGAGTTGTTGCCCTGATGCTTCCTCTCCATATACCATTAGTTTCTATCTTTGTTTCCTCCACCTCTCTCCCTCCTTCCTATACGCACGCCCCTATATTCAGCTCGCCTTGTGTATCTAGTGTACTAGATATTATGCGCACAGCAAATCAGACACCTTGCATTTCATGGCGTTAGCTATGGCTTTCAAAGTTCCGATTTTTACTTCTACCTCTTCGCCGCTTTCAAGTCTGGAAATCGTGGCGCGAGTAACACCAGACAGTTGCACAAGCTCTTCTTGCGTCATACCTAACTCTACTCTAATTTTTTTAATATTATACAGCATTGTGACACCACCTTTCTTTTTTCATGTCTAGTATACTAAACATTTCTGTTGATGTCAACTGTATTTGACATTTTTCTTGCATCAATGTATAATACACTATACAGGAAGGAGATTGTACTATGAATATAAAAGAATATGTTTATAACTACAGAAAAGAGCATAGCTTGTCTATGCAAGCGTTTGGTGATATGTGCGGTCTCAGCAGAGCATATATTTCTATTTTGGAAAAAGGTATCAATCCAACAACCGGCAAGCCTTTCATTCCAACAATAGATACCTTAAAGAAGATAGCTGAAGTTACTGGTACTGATCTGGATTCCTTGTTGAAAATGCTAGATGATTCTCAACCAGTCATCGTAAACATACCTCCAGCACCTATGCTACAACTTACCGATCAGGAAAAATCAATGATAAAAAAATACCGCCAGCTTAACGCTGACGGTAAAAGTCGTGTTGATTATGTCCTCAATATGGAATTTGATTTAGTGAATAATTCCGCTGAAAAAGAAGAGCGGAGTTTAGGTTGATAATAGGGTAACTACAGTAAATTTATCTAATACCTTTAGCTCTTTGTCAAACGTATACATCTCCAAATTATTTTTCTTGCAATAATTGTAATAGATATAATCGTTGATGTCTATCAGATGCAGATTTTCCAAAATCTGCTCTATAGGCACATCGGCATGTTGTTCCACATCTGCCATATGTTTTATGTCTTCTATTGCCATTTTGCAAACAGCAGCTGTATCAGAAAACTCTGGATATCGCCGGTACTCTTTTACCGACCCAATACCCTTCTTCCCTGCTTCTTTTTGCTTTTTGCTAAATGCCTTCTGCTTTACCTTTTGTATTGCGTTGACAATCTCTATGAGCTGCTCATAGCATGAGCAGATTCTACGTTTATCACTGAGCAACGATTTCAGCAAAGCCGAAGCCTGCGCAGACTGTTTTTTCTCATGCTCTTCCCGCGGAGTCCTTAACGCTAAAAGCTCTATCCAGATGTTGGTATCCAAGAAGACACTTCTGAGTTGCTTTTCTTTATTATCCATTTTACTCTTCCAAATCCTCACGCTTAATCAAAGCCCCATCTTTGACAATTTTAATCTTGTCTATAATGTTGCGTGTGGCATTAGTGATTTTAACTTTCTGCATAATATCCGGGCCTTTCTTGATTATAAGGTCACCGATTACAGGATTTAAGAAAGCTGTAATAACAAACTCTACTCCCTGAAAATCTAATTCCACGGAGCCATCTTTTTCCAGTGACTCTAAAACAAGGTCAAGGCATTTTACGCCGTCATCATATGCTATTGCGGTTTCTGATCCGACAATATCTTTTACTAAAATAGTCATTTCGCACCTCTCATATTTTAAATGTCATTAAGGGATATACTGTCAACTTTCTTGTCGTCAGCATAACATTTTATAATAAAGTTATTCTTATTCAGTCTAACCTTAAAAGCTACACTGGTACCAGGAAATGAACCTTGCTTTATTTCTTCAGTCATCTCACTGCCACTTTCCAGCAGCACATAGCCAGCCTCTCCAGAGAAAATATAAAGCTCTCCTTTTGTTGCTTTCAAGTAACTTATCAACGTAGGCAAGCCATAGCCTCCTGAACCGGCTCTAGTTGTATTGGCCGGTTTGATAGCCCAATCAATACATTCAGCTGAGCTGATATCCTTCTTGTTTAAAAAGGCTCTTACATTATTGGCTATGGTTCTTCCATAGTCAATGATACTTACATAAAGAAATATATTGTCATATTCTTTCTGAACAAACGAAGCGAAGTATACATTATCCTGATTACTATGGTTGCATGAATTAGAAAAAATCTCTCCAATAGTAGTATTGATAAAATCTTTCAAATCGTCTTGGTTGAACGATGGCATTGATTTTGCCAGTAAAGCAGAAATATGATTTACCGGCCTTGTTATTTCTTCTTTTCCCTTAAATACATAATACTCTAGGCCTTGATTTTTGATTAGCTTTTCTATATCTGTTTCTTTATTGAAGCTCTTGCCTTCCTTGGCAGCCACCTCATTTTTGACACGCATTCTGAAATCATTATTGATAAAAATCTTTTTCCCGGATTGTTCATTTATGTAGGTCAGCGTATTAATAATATATGCCATCGTCATTTTAGCATAATTAATAAACTTAGGGGAGCGAATTATAATTCTATTAACATCATCGGAGTTTAGGCACTCTTTGATTAATATGTTCATTTGTATGAAAAAATGAAGATTGAATGTAAGCCTTTCCGGTAATCTTACAATCAATGTTTCTTTTTCTTCAAATCTGTCATAAGTAAAATCAAGCACAGCCTCACCTCCTACAACAATGTACTTATTCATTATTATATAATTAGAATCCACTATTTGTCCATATTTTTCATTGAATAACCTATAAGGAGTTGATTTTATGCAAAGAGCAGTTATCTACGCGCGCTTTTCCTCGGACATGCAGCGCGAAGAATCTATTGACGCGCAGGTCCGCGCCTGCAAGGCTTACGCCAAAAACAAAGGCTACATCGTTGTCGATACCTATGCTGATGAAGCAAAGAGTGGACGCGATGTTACCAAGCGTGACGCTTACAATCAGATGCTGGCCGATGCCATGGAAGATAAATTTGATGTTATCATCTTCCATAAGATTGACCGCAACAGCCGCAACGAGCTGAATTATTTTACCTTTAAGGATAAGCTGGAGAAGCTGGGGATCCGGTACGAGTACGCCGCCCAGCCCATCGATGCACTTTCACCGGAAGGCCAGATGATGGAAACAATGATGGTAGGTATGGCAGCCTATTATTCGCGTAACCTGGCCAAGGAAACTAAGAAGGGCCTCAATGAAAACGCTTACAAAGCACTCTTTAACGGAGGTTGTCCACCTCTTGGGTATAAGATTGTGGACAAAAAATATGTCATCGATGAGCAGGAGGCAGCTGCCGTACGCCTGATATTTGAACTGTATCTTAATGGTTATGGCTATGCTGCCATCTGCAGGGAGCTCAGCGCCAAAGGATATACCACCAAAGCCGGCAAAGCATTCGCCAAGAACAGCCTGCATGATATTCTCTGTAATGAGAAGTATATCGGCACCTATACATTTAATAAAATACCTCGTAAAAAAGGCGGCCGCAACAGTCATGCTGCAGAGCGCCCGGAAGATTTTATTTCTATTGAAAATGCTTTCCCTGCCATCATCAGTAAAGATGATTGGGCACTCGTCCGCGCCAAGATGGACCGGAACCGGCATCGTGCAGCCAGCTACACCGCCAAGGAGAAATACCTGCTGTCCGGCAAGGTTTTCTGTGGCCACTGCGGCAGCGCCATGGTTGGCCACCGTATCCGCAAGCGCTACTGTTATTACGGATGCACGCGCAAGGAACAGACTCCGACCTCTAAATGCCCGCAAAAAATGATACGCGCAGAAGTTTTGGAGCACTGGATACTACAGATACTGGAGCGCGTTGTCTTTACCGTTGGCGGCATGCGCAGGATTGCAGATGCTATCGTAGATGCATATGAGGCAGAGCAGAAGGAACAGGCAGGCAGCCAGGCTACACTGATGCAGCGCAAAGCTGTTGCCGAAAAAAAATTAAATAACCTCTACAAAATTTTTGAAGAAGGCAACGCAGATGAATTTGATCGCCAGCGCCTGAACCAAATCAAAGCAGAGCTCAGAGAAATTAACAAATCTATTTGTGAAACTTCTGTGAAACCTGCAAAACTTCTCAGCAAACAAAAAATAGCCGCCATTTTGGCAGCTATGAAAGATGAAATTTTTGTGAAAAAAAATAGTTACTATGTTCAACAGGCTGTAGATTTGCTTGTTGACCATGTAACCATCACCGATAAAGTGCTGAAAATCACCTTATCAACGCAAAATGTTTGCGCTTATTTGGTGCCGCGGACCGGAATCGAACCGGTACGGGTATCACTACCCGAGGGATTTTAAGTCCCTTGCGTCTGCCAGTTCCGCCACCGCGGCAGACATAACTACTTAACACCTTTTAAGAAATAAAAATGGAGGCGACACCCAGAATCGAACTGGGGATAAAGGTTTTGCAGACCTCTGCCTTACCGCTTGGCTATGTCGCCTTAAAAGGTGGAGCGGAAAACGAGATTCGAACTCGCGACCCCCTCCTTGGCAAGGAGGTGCTCTACCACTGAGCTATTTCCGCA
>OODA01000274.1_pt1 | contig 38392 bp, 37 predicted proteins | sample 1671341 | NCBI WGS metagenome assembly OODA01 (sample SAMN06348147, study PRJEB24527) | human gut metagenome | biome: human gut; feature: ankylosing spondylitis patient; material: feces | host: Homo sapiens | place: China | collected 2015-10 | reverse complement strand
CCTCGGTGATCTCCAGCTTTTCCAGCTGCCTGCGGCGGCTCTGGGCCATTTTGGTCGTGGAAGCGCGGACCAGATTGCGGTCTACGTAGTCCTGCAATTTTTCGGCCAGTGCCACATCGGCGTCGTGCTGCTTCTGGCGCAGGGCATCGGCGGCTTCCTTCTGGGGCAGATAGGCCGAGAAATTGCCCTTGTAGGTCGTCATGGTCTGGAACGAAACTTCCCAAATCTTCGTACAGACGTTATCGAGGAAGTAGCGGTCATGGCTGACGACGAGGACCGCACCGGAATAGCCCTTGAGGTAGGTTTCCAGCCATTCCATCGTCGCAAAATCGAGGTGGTTGGTGGGCTCGTCCAGAATGAGGACGTCCGGCTTTTGCAGCAGCAGCTTTGCCAGCCGCAGGCGGGTCAGCTCGCCGCCGGACAGGACTGCGACGTTCTTGGTCCAGGTATCCTGTGCGAAGCCCATGCCGGACAACACCTTTTTGATGTTGACGTCCATATTGTATCCATCGGCTGCGTCGATGATGTTCTGCAGTGCATCGTGCTGCTCCAGCAGAGAGGCATCCTCCGGCGAAGCCGCCATCCGGCGCTCCAGGATCTGCATCTGTGCCATGGCATCCAGCACATGGGCGAAGCAGGAGCGCATCTCGCCGTAGATGTCCAGCGTGGGGTCCAGCTTCGCGTTCTGTTCCAGATACCCAAGGGTGACGCCATGGGTCACACTGAACTCGCCCTCATAGTCGGTATATTCCCCGGTCAGGATCTTCAGAAGGGTGGTCTTGCCTGCACCGTTCTGGCCCACGATGCCGATGCGGTCCTCCCGCTCGACGCTGGCCGTGACATCATGCAGGACGATCTTCTCGCCGAAGGTCTTGCCCAGTTTTTCCAAATGTATCAGCATTGTTGTTCATCCAATCTTTTTGTTCCCACTTGCCGCACAGCGCAGGAGCTTAGAGCTGATGGCGGCGGTTCTTCAGCCCGACATTGGCCAGCTCTTCCGGCTCCATGACCAGCTGATACAGCTCTTCGAGATTCGAGATCTCGTAGGTCGGGCAGACCTTGCCCGGATTCTCGGCGTGGTTCGGGTTGTACCAGCAGGTATCCAGCCCGGCGTTGATGCCGCCCTGGATGTCGCTGGTGAGGCTGTCGCCCACCATCAGGACACGCTCGCGGTTCTCCACCCCCAGCGAACGGAGCGCAGTGTCAAAGATCTTGCGGTTCGGCTTTTCGCTGTCGAGTTTCTCGGAGACGAAGACCTCCTCGACGAACTCCTTCAGGCCGGACTCGGCCACACGGCGGGACTGCACCCGGTCGAAGCCGTTTGTCACAACGGCCAGCGTTGCCACCTCGGCCAGCTCCTTCATCACGTCCAGCACATTGGGCGCGGCGAGGTCCGGGTGGGTGGAGAGCTGGTCGAGATAATATTGATTCATCTCGGCACCGCTGCCTGCGGCATTCACGGCCTTCAGGAAGCGGGTGAAGCGCTCCGCCATCAGCTTGTCGCGGCGGATCTGGCCTTTTTCCAGCTGACGCCACAGTTCCCCATTGATGGTGCGGTAGGTCTGCACCGTCTCGGCATCCGGCTCGATGCCGTAGTTGCGGAGCGTATCGGCCAGCGCCTTGCTTTCGGCTGCATCAAAATCCAGCAGCGTATTGTCTGCATCGAACAGGATGCAATAGTATTTTGCCATGGTTCAGTTTCCCCTCTCTTGTTGCATGTTCCGGGGAGCTTGTCCTCCCCGGCCGGAGCCGGTCTCTTCCGGATCGCCGGATTTGCCGGATCGTAAGAACAGCGAGAAGCCAGCCCCGCCCCGGCAGAGCTGGCTTCGCCTTATTCCTCGACTACTTCATACGTTTCATCGTCGGTTTGTTCTGGGGTGTTGTCCTCGCAGCGGGAAGCGGCGGAACAGGGTGTTTCCGGGCATTTTGGCATCTCGGATTCCAAAACGCCATTGTCCACATTCTCCCAGTCCGTCTCATACCAGTCCACACTGCCGTTGGTCACATTTTCCTCACCGGGAAGCCCCGGAACACGGATCTTCTCGCAGAACATCCACTCACGCTCCCTTCGGAACAGCCTATGCAGCGGAGTGGAAAAGTGTCAGCGGCTTGCTGCGGCCTCGGTGTTCTCTGCGCTCGTCTCGCTGGAAGCGGGCAGATCGTTCTCTGCCTTGCTTTCCGAAGCTTCGGTCTTCGATTCGGTTTTTGATTCTGCCTTCGACTCGCTGTGGGAAGAAGCGCTTTCCTCTTTGGACTCACTCTGCGAAGCGCTGGACGACTCTGCCTTGGACTCGGCCTTCGACTCGCTCGTGGACGCCGATGCACTGGAAGCAGAGCTGGAGGAGTGCTCCGAGCTGCTGCCGGAGGTGCTGTGGGACGAGCTGGAGCTGCCGGAAGAGGCGGATTCTTCTTTGGACGAAGCGGAAGAACCGGATGTACTGCCGGAGGAAGCTCCGGACGAAGACGAGCTGCCCGAACTCGAAGAGCTGGAAGACGAACTGCTGCTCGATGTGCTCGAACTGGACGATTCGCTGTGGACGGTCAAGGTCAGCGTGTTGCTCTTCACGGTGCAGTCGTTGTAGGTGACGACGGCGTAGATCTTATAGCTGCCGACGGCCATGGAGGAGACCGGAACGGTCACGGTCGTCTGGCCTGCAGCGGCCTTGACCTCTTCCCCGTTGGCGTACCAGCGGAGATTGTCGCTGTTGGCATACTTGCCGCCGAGCTTTGCTTTGAAGATATAGGAGCTGCCGAACAGGCCCTTGCCCTCGTTGGAGATCTCGACGGACACTGCGGCAAACACGGCCGTGACGTCAATGTTCTGCTGGAACTTGTCGTCGGTGCGGGTGCGGGTGGTGACACCGTCGCTCCACTTGACGAAGACATAGCCCTCGGCGGGAACTGCCGTCACACTGATGGTCTGGGACGCATCGGTCACGGTGTAGCTCAGGGAGGTCTTGTCAGACTCACCGCCGGAGGTCAGCGTACCGCCGCCCTTCTTTTCGACCCGGTAGTGTGCCTCATAGTGAACAGGCTCAGCGGTGGAACTGCTGGCGCTCTCGCTGGCAGACTCCGAGCTGGGAGCCTGGACCGCAGAACTGGGGTTGGAAACATACTCCAGTGTGCGGGTCGGGATGTTGGCGGTATCCGGGCGGCGGTCATCGGTGGTGTAGGCGTGGGTGCGCAGATAGCTCAGCGCTGCCTTGAGGCCCGCACTCTTCAGGTGGATGTCGCCGTTTGTATAGTAGTCCGGTTTGCCGTAGCCATCCTCCCCCTTGAGGATCTCGGCGGTGTTCAGAAACTTGAGGCCCAGCTGCTCGCACAGGTTGAGCAGTGCCATGTTCATATCGTCGATCCTGGCCTGATCCATGTGAGGGTAGGTCGAGTGATCCGCCGGGATGGGCGGGATGGTGTTGACGATGATATCGGTATAGGGATAGCTGGCCTGGATGGCCTGGACCAGAGCGGTATAATTCGCGATAAAGTCGGCCACTTCCATGCCGTTGTCGTTGGTGCCGAGGGTGATGACCACGCGGCGAGGCTTCATCATGGCGACGGCCTGGGCAATGGGATAGGCATTGCTGTCCTTCTTAAAGGTAACGATGCCCTCATTCAGGGCCACCTGTGTGCCGATGCCCTCCTTGGCGCAGAACTGCTGCAGGGAGATCAGGCCGTTGTTGTACAGGCGCACCGTGTTGGAGTCGCCGATGAAGAGGGTCTCGTCCTGGTAGGACTGCCCCGCATCGGCCGTTTCTGCCAGCAGAGAAGCCGATGAATTGTCGATCTGATAGTGCTCTGCCAGATCTTCGCCGCCTGCGGGCGTTTCCGAGGAGACGGAGTCTGCATCGGGTACATTCGGGGCGTCCACTTTGCCCCGCCTGAGCAGGGTCAGAGTGATGCCGATGGTCAGCAGCGCCGCCAGCGCACACACAACGCAGACCAGAACAGCCTGCCGCTGCAAAGGAGTCATAGATTGCTTGTCCGATTGTGTCCTACGATTCATAATGATTCACCATTTTTATTCTCAATCAGCGGTCCGGTCAGGCGTTCACAAGGGCGTCCGCAAGGGCGGCACAGCTCTCGGCCAGAAAGACCGGGTGGAACGGTTCCAGCTCTTCCCGGCTGCCATAGCCGTACAGCGCACCGGCAGCATCCAGACCGCAGTCTGCCGCACCGCGCATATCGTCGTTGCGGTCCCCGACCATCAGGACCCGTTTGCCCTTGACGCAGGGCTGCTCCAGCACGTAGCGGACGACCTCGGTCTTGGTGTCGCGGCTCTCATCCATGGAGGCCCCGCCGATGAAATCGAAGTATGGGGCAAGGCCCTGCTCCTTGAGAATGGGCGTCACCACCTGAGTGGGCTTGGAGGTCGCCGTGCAGAGTACAAAGCCCGCTTCCTTCAGACGGCGGAGCATCTCTGCCGCACCGGGGAACACGCGGCACTCGTGGCTGCCCTTGACGGCATAGCTGGCACGGTAGAGCCCGGCGGCTTCCTCGACCTTGGCCGGGTCGGTGAAGTACTCTGCGAACGTCTTGCGCAGCGGCGGGCCGAGGTAGCGGCGCAGATCCACACCGGTGATATCTACGTTCATCTTGCGGAAGACCTCTTCCAGTGTATTCAGGATGCCGGGTGCGGAATCAATGAGCGTTCCGTCCACGTCGAATAAGATCACGTCATAGTGCTGCAAGGTTCATTTCCTCTCTTTCACACATATACAGTGTATAGTATAGCACAGTTTTCTGTATTCAGCAATTCCGCACAAAACGTTTTTTCATCTTTTGGCTAGATTGTTCATAGAATAGCCACAAACACAAAAAGCCTGCCCGGCAAAGTGCGGGCAGGCAGGGGCAACCGCCGGTTATTGCGCGGTGGTGGTGTTTTCCGTCGAGGGGTAATAGAGATTGTTGGAGATAAATTCCAGCTTATCTTTGAGTGCCAGTTCCAGATTGGCTACGGCATGGACCATGTTGGTGGCCGAGTCGTTGATCTCCAGCAGCTTGCACAGGTCCACTTCCTTCAAGGCCATCGCGGTCTTCATCTTCTGGCTCTCCGCGCAGAGGATGTGGCTGAGGGCAGATTCCTGCAGCGCAATGCTCTCCAGCAGGTCGATGACGGCCTGGTCGAGGGTGACGCGGGGCAGTGCGGGGCATTCCAGCGTAGGCGTGCAGTTGGTTTCCGTGATCATAAATCGGGTCATCCTTTCTTATATAAGGTATGCCCCATTGTATGTCCGGGCCGCTGCCTGTGTCACTCGGCGGAATCGGCTGCTTCCTTCGCAGAGACTTTTTCGATGACGTCGCGGTAGCCGCCGGAGCCGTACTGGATGCAGCGGTTGATCCGGCTGATGGTGGCCGTGCTGATCTCCACGGCTTTGACGATCTGGTCATAGGTGCTGCCGCCCAAAAGCAGCTTGGCCGCTTCCAGGCGCTGCGCCATATCGGAGATCTCCTTTACGGTGCACAGGTCCTCAAAGAAATTGTAGCATTCTTCCCGTGTTTCAAGGCTCAGGATCGCATCGAACAGTGCGTCCGTGGTCGGGTTCTTTCTGGGGTTTTTCTCAGCCATAGCGGCCTCCTTTGCGGCAAGCGCCGGGTATTTGGAAGATTTTATGAGTTTGTATTATCACTTTAGCACACGAAAGCGTGAAAGTCAAGTCTTTTTACAACGTGAGTGATTTTCATATTTTAACGTGCATAGTTTTCTTCTCTTCACACATGAACAAAAATCATCTAAAAATTTTTACCAGCATTTTTCCCGAATTGGCACATCCTCCTAACTTGCCCAAAATATATTGACAAATTATGAAATCGGGACTAAAGTATACACAATCATTCGGCAAATGCAGTGAACAGGACACGACCTTTTCCCACACCTGCTCCCAGAGAGCTGTCGGTTTTGGTGTAAGACGGCAGCAAAGAGAGAAAGGTTATCCCCTGCGAGCAGCCGGTGCGAACCGAACAGTAGCACCTGGCCGATCCGCCCCCGTTACAGGGCGTCCCGCTCCGGTGAGGTTCTCCCGGAGCGGGCAGAAAGTGGCTGCCCTCAAAAGCAGCAAGCGAAGTGGTACCGCGGAGAATTGCAGCCGGGAGACTGGTTGTCAGGCCTTCGTCTTCGGGTGGATGCGGTCTGCATCCAGAACGAAGATGGGGGCTTTTTTCATCCCTTGCCGCCCGGCCGCTTGTGGTTTTTGAGTGCAGCCGTCAGATAGACCCTGGCCGTTTTGCCGTTTGGAAAGAAAGGAAAGAGGTAAAAGAAATGAACACGCTGGTCATCGTTTTGATTGCAGCCGTGTGTCTGTTAGGAGCTTACACCTTCTATGGACGCTGGCTGGCAAACAAGTGGGGCATCGACCCCAAGGCTAAGACCCCCGCAGTCGTCCACGAGGACGGCCGCGACTACGTCCCCACCAACGGCTGGACCGTTTTTGCCCATCAGTTCAGCTCCATCGCAGGTGCCGGCCCTGTCACCGGTGCCATCCAGGCTGCCGCATTCGGCTGGCTGCCCGTTCTGCTGTGGGTCCTGATCGGCGGCATCTTCTTTGGTGCTGTGACCGACTTCGGCGCGCTGTATGCTTCCGTCAAGAACGACGGCAAATCCATGGGTATGCTGATCGAGAAGTACATCGGCAAGACCGGCCGCAAGCTGTTCCTGCTGTTCTGCTGGCTGTTCTGCGGCATCGTCATCGCAGCGTTTGCTGACATGGTCGCCGGCACCTTCAATGCCTTTGGCACCGACGGTGCTCTGGTCGAGGCCGCACAGACCAACGGTGCTGCCGGCATGGTCTCCATCATGTTCATGGTGTTCGCTGTCGTCTTCGGCCTGCTCCAGAAGAAGTTCAACTTCTCCGGCTGGAAGGAGAGCGTCATCAGCATCGTCTTCATCGTTCTGTCTTTCGTGATCGGTGCAAACTTCCCCATCATCCTGGGCAAGGCTGCATGGAGCTACATCACCTTCATCTACATCTTCTTTGCAGCCGTCCTGCCCATGTGGCTGCTGAAGCAGCCCCGTGACCATATGACCACCTTCATGTTCGTGGCCATGATCGCAGGTGCTGTGGTCGGCCTGCTGGTCGCGCACCCCACCATGAACCTGCCCGTTTTCACCGGTTTCACCAATGAGAAGCTGGGCACCATGTTCCCCATCCTGTTCGTCACTGTGGCCTGCGGTGCCGTTTCCGGTTTCCACAGCCTGGTCTCTTCCGGCACTTCTTCCAAGACCGTGGAGAACGAAAAGGATATGCTGAAAGTCGGCTATGGTGCCATGATCCTCGAAAGCCTGCTGGCTGTTCTGGCCCTGTGTGTTGCAGGCGCTGCCGCCGCTGCGGACGGCACCCCCGCTGCAGGCACCCCGTTCCAGATCTTCAGCCGCGGCGTTGCCGGTTTCTTTGAGATGTTCGGCATCCCCGCCTACGCTGCTACCGTCTTCATGACCATGTGCGTTTCTGCTCTGGCTCTGACCAGCCTGGATGCCGTTGCACGTATCGGCCGCATGAGCTTCCAGGAGCTGTTCAGCGTCGATGACATGGAGCATGCAGAGGGCTGGCGCAAGCTGTTCTGCAACGTCTACTTCTCCACCTTCATCACGCTGGTGTTCGGCTTCATCCTGACCAAGATCGGCTACGCCAACATCTGGCCGCTGTTCGGTTCCGCCAACCAGCTGCTGAGCGCTCTGGTTCTGGCCACCCTGTGCGTCTTCCTGAAGGTCACCGGCCGCAACAACAAGATGCTCTTCCCCCCGCTGGTCATCATGCTGTGCGTCACCTTCACCGCGCTGTTCCAGCGTCTGATCGCGATGGTCAAGGCCATCAGCGCTGCCGCTTCGGTGGGCATCCCTGCGGGTGAGACCACCTGGGGCGCTGTGTTCATCGCCAACGGCCTGCAGCTGATCCTGGCTGTCCTGCTGATCGTTCTGGGCCTGAACATCGTCTTCCACTCCTTCAAGGCTTACTCCAACGCGGAGCACAACAGCGAAGCAAAGGTCTAAAAACAACTGCGGTTTTCACGATTCGTTCGTAAAAATAGAAAGAGATCCCCGCTGACGCCATCGAACCCGTCAGCGGGGATCTCTGTTTTTCTGCGCTTCAGAGGTGCGCACCTTCCCAGGCCTGCAGCACGGCCAGCTGCATCTCGGTGTGGAACCAGTGCTCCCCGTCGGCCAGAAGGGTCAGCTGAGCCCCGGTCGCGCGCTTGAAACGGTCGAGTACAGCATAAGAAGTCAGCTCGTCAGCTTCGCCATAGAGCACCTGCGTGGGGATGCGCCAGCGGAGCGGATGCTCCCGCACCCAGCGGAGATACGGCCACGAAAGCGTCTCTCCGAAAGTTGTGGGGATCTCCCCTGCCGCTTGCAGCTGCTCTTCGGTCACGTTGGCCTGCTGCATCATCCTGCCGATGAGGTCTTCCATATCCACGATGGGCGAAACGAAGAGCGCACGGCGCAGTTCCTTCTCCTGTAACGCCAGCATGGAAAACCACGCACCGATGCTCGTGGCCCGCAGCGAGACCTGCCGCCAGTGCACCCTTGCATACTGATCCATAAATTGCAGCTCCGGAACGACCACCCATGGCAGGAGCCGTTCGGGGCCGTTCTTCCGCTCGCCATGTTCGGGCAGGTCAATGGCCAGCACCTGATAACCTGCCGGGCAGGCCTGCTCTGCAAATGCAAGAGCTTCCTCCTTGCTGCCCATTTTTCCGTGGACGTAGAGATACACCTTGTGGGAAGGCTCGCCGATGAGGAGCGCGGGGATGCCCTTCAGGGTAATGCGTTCTGTTTTCATAGCATCTTCACCATCATGATCTCGTCGCGATAGGTTTTAAGGCGGAATGCGTTGAGCGCTTCGGCGTCGTCTGCGCACAGACTGCGCACCGTCAGCATTTCTCCGTTGGGCAGTTGGAAGGCACACGGGACGATCTTCATGGTCAGCACTTCTTTCTGTTTGGAATGGGTCTATCATAACATCTTCGGTCCGGTTTTACAACCCCGGAACGCAAAAAAGGAGCCGCAGCACCCTGTGACGGGCACTGCGGCTCCCATTTTCAGCTTGGAAGCTTGAATTACTTCACCATGCTTGCGACTTCAGCAGCGAAGTCATCAGCACGCTTCTCCAGGCCCTCGCCCTTCTGGAAGCGGGTGAACTTGACGATCTTGATGTCGCCGCCCAGGTCCTTAGCGACCTTAGCGGTGTACTGAGCAACAGACAGGTCGCCGTCCTTGACGAACTCCTGATCGACCAGGCAGTTCTCCTTGAAGAACTTCTTGATCTTGCCCTCGATCATCTTCTGCTTGACTGCATCCGGCTTGTTGGCGGTCTTCGGATCGCCAGCCATCTGAGCGAGCATGATCTCCTTCTCCTTGGCCACGACCTCAGCAGGGACAGAAGCCTCGTCCACATAGCTGGGGTTTGCAGCAGCGACCTGCATGGCGATGTCCTTGCCGTAAGCAACGAACTCGTCCTTTGCGTCGATGTCGTTGGTGGTCTCGAAGTTGACCAGGATGCCGTGGGTGCCGCCGCCGTGGACGTAAGCAGAGCAGACGCCCTCGTAACGGACGAAACGGCGGATCTTGATGTTCTCCTTGATGACCAGGATCAGGTTCTTCAGAGCCTCGTCCACGGTCTCGCCGGACTCGGTCTTGCAAGCCATCAGAGCCTCAACGTCAGCAGGGTTCTGCTTCATGATGACCTGAGTTGCCTCCTTGACGAAAGCAACGAACTTGTCGTTCTTGGCAACGAAGTCGGTCTCAGCGTTGACTTCGATGACAACGCCGACCTTGCACTGCGGGCAGTAATCCGCGTAGACCATGCCCTCAGCAGCGGTACGGCTTGCCTTCTTTGCAGCGGTAGCCAGACCACGCTCACGCAGGATCTCGACTGCCTTCTCGAAGTTGCCGTCAGCCTCAGTCAGAGCCTTCTTGCACTCCATCATGCCGCAGTCGGTCTGCTTGCGCAGCTCCATAACGTCTTTTGCAGTAATAGCCATTTTTATTCTCCCTTACACGTTACTAAACGGGTTTGTTCGGAATACGGAAAAATCAGGCGTTTGCTTCCTCAGCGGGAGCTTCCTGGTTGCCCTGCTTGCCTTCCAGAACAGCGTCGGCCATTGCACCGGCGATCAGCTTGACAGCACGGATCGCGTCGTCGTTGCCGGGGATCACGTAATCGATCTCATCGGGGTTGCAGTTGGTATCGACGATCGCAACGATGGGGATGTTCAGCTTGCGGGCCTCAGCAACAGCGATGCGCTCCTTGTGAGGATCGACGATGAACATAGCCTTCGGCAGGGTCTTCATGTTCTTGACGCCGCCCAGGTACTTGTCCAGCTTCTCCATCTCCAGCTCCAGCTTAGCCACTTCCTTCTTGGGCAGCAGCTCGAAGGTGCCGTTCTCCTTCATCTTAGCCAGCTGATCCATACGGTCGATGCGCTTGCGGATGGTGCGGAAGTTGGTCAGCATACCGCCCAGCCAGCGAGCGTTGACATAGTGCATGCCGCAGCGCAGAGCCTCGTCACGGATGGACTCCTGAGCCTGCTTCTTGGTGCCGACGAACAGGATGTCGCCGCCCTCAGCTGCAACTTCCTTCACGTAGTTGTAAGCCTCATCCAGCTTCTTCACGGTCTTCTGCAGATCGATGATATAGATGCCGTTGCGCTCGGTGAAGATATACTTCGCCATCTTGGGGTTCCAGCGACGGGTCTGGTGACCGAAGTGCACACCTGCTTCGAGAAGCTGCTTCATAGAAACGACTGCCATAGTAAAATACCTCCAGATATTGTTTTGCCTCCGCACACCGTGATCAGGGCACCGTATCGGACGGGCCTGACTGCCCTCCACCCGGATGGGCACAAAAGGGCATAGTGATGCGTGTGTAATGCTGAATTATAATAGCACAAAAAGGACGCGGATTCAAGAGCTTTTCGCTGTTTTTTACAAAAAGATTTTGCGATCTTCTCTTATTTGCCGGTCGGTGCCGTTTCCAGGCCCTCCATCCCCATCCGGCTGAGGGCATAGCCCTTGCCGAACATCAGGTCGTATTGGAGCAGCCAGTGGTTGGTGCCCCACTGCTGCTGCAATGCAGTAGGCTCCTGGGTGGTGGTGCCGTCCCGGTTCATGACGGTGCCGCGGGTGTTCGTGCGGTACGCCACCTGCAGCTGGCGGTTCAGATACTGGAAATAGAGCGGCTGCTTCAGGCCGTAGATGTTCATCATGACCGGCGAAATGTCGTAGGCGGCGATGGTGCCAAGGTCCACAGGCTGCTGCGAATAGTTCGACCACATGAGCAGGGTCGTCTGGTGGAGGCGGGGGTCGGCGCTGGAATCGCTGGCATAGCCACTCTTGGTGAAGACGTCGTAGTTGGAATCAATGGGGTTGTAATGGTCGCCCCAGAACACGAGGATAACCGGCTCGTCCACCTGAGAGAAGTAGTCGGTCAGGCGGCCCAGCATGGCATCGGCATCCCGGATGCCGGTGGCAAAGTCTTCGAGCGCCCCCAGTGTGCTCCGGCTGATGCCGGACGGAGCGTTCAGCACCTTGACGCGCTGGTCGTCGGGGTAGTTGTCCTTATTATAATTGGTGTGGTTCTGCATCGTGACAGCATGGAGGAAGACCGGCGCATCGGAGGAAGCCTTCATGCTCTCGTACTGCTGGATGATCTGGTCGGCCATGGAGTCGTCCGTGACAAGACCGGAGGTCCAGTAGTGCCTGCGCACCTTGTTGACGTGGGTCATCTTTTCCAGACTGAGGAAGGTGTCCAGACCCAGATTCGGATAGGCCGTGTCGCGGCTCCAGTATTTGGCCCAGAAGCAGTGGACGGCGGCGGTCTGATAGCCCTGCGTCTTGAGGTAATTCGGCAGAGAGAACATGGGCCGGGTCACATGCTGCTGATAGGGCTTGCTGCCGTTGGGCAGATAGGAGACGGAATAGCCGGTCAGCGCCTCAAACTCCACATCGCAGGTGCCGCCGCCGAAGCTGGGGCTGTAGGCCCGGCCGGAAGCGCTGGTCTCCTGCAGGCGATGGAGGTTGGCGGAAACATCCGTGTCGAATGCAAAGCCATACTGCTCCAGCTCCGAGACATCCCAATAGGACTCGTCCATCACATAGATGATGGTGGGGCTCTGTTCGGTCTCCCCGGCAGGCGTGACCGCCCCATAAGACGCCGGGTAGAGCGGTGCCGTCTGGTAGTTCCCGGCTGCGGCGGTGTCGTCCAAAATCTCGTTCACGGCGTCTTCCGAGTAGTCGTCCGGTTTCGAGATCTCCAGATTGGTGAGGTTGGTCAGAAAACTGGTGGTGACACCGTAGTAGCGATAATAACGGTCCTGCATCCAGGCGTCGGGCAGAATGCCGATGGCCTGGGCGACTGCGGGCTGCAGGAAGACGCCAAAGAGCAGACCGCAGACGGCCGCAGCGCTGGCCGCAAAGCCCAACACGCGGGGCTTCCAGTTCAGCTTTTTCCGCCCGCGGTAGAGGAAGAAACTGGCCACGAGCAGCAGCAGAATGATAACGATGGAGACCACCATGCTGGTCTGGATATGGATCCCGGCAGCGGAAGCAACGCCCGCCGCTTCCGAGACCTGCGCCAGATCCCACGGGAGAAACGGCTCACCGCGCAGCTGCAGCGTGTAGAAATCCACCGCCGCCGGGACACAGCCGAGAATGGCCGCGATCAGGGTGGCCAGCGGTGCGAAGCGGGTCAGCCAGTCCACCATCAGCCAGATGAGGAAAAGCAGCGCCCATGCCAGAAGATAGGCTTCGGCGTGGGGAAAAATGTATTGGGTCAGAGTGTCCACGGTCAGACTGCCGCGGGCGATCCACTCCGTGAGCACCACAAGCACCAGTGTGACGACCGGCGGGAAAGCCAGCCGCAGCACATGGAGCCTGGCCGGAGTGCGGGATGCGCGTTTATTCATACAAGAACCGTTCCTTTCACTTCCTGAGCGCCCCAATGGGGCGATGATCTTTGAGTTTGCGAGCACAAATCATGGCCCACGGTTCCCTATTATAATCCTGTTTTCTGTAAAATCAAACCCCAATTCCGGAAAAACAGATGAAAAACTTTCATCCATCCAACCAGCGGCGCAGCTTTTGCCAGAACGAAGCACTTTTCTGCTCCGGCAGCGGCAGTTCTGTGCGCACCAGAACGGCATCCAGCCCGATCTTGTCGATCTCCTCCCAGGGGATGGTCAGCGTCTCGTCCCGCCCCAGCAGCCCGAACAGATGCGGCCTGCCCAGCAAAAGCAGGCTCCGGACCTGCGCGGTCTGCGGGTCAAGTTCCAGATCATCGGCCCTGCCCAGGCAGGCCCCATTGGACAGCTGCACGACCTCTTTGGCGCAAAGCTCCCGGAATGTCATCGGCTCCCCTCCCCGCTGTATGTTCTCTTTTACTATATGCGGCAGGGCGGCGCTTGATGCAGACCGGCCCCTTGTGTTATACTGAGTGCAGCGACCAATTGGAAAACTCACCCATTCAGATCGAGGTATGTGTCGATGTATAAAAATATCGTGTTTGATTTCGGCGGCGTCATGGTCGATTTTGACCCCAAGGAGTATCTGGTGGACCGTTTCTGCAACGCCGATGTGGAGGAGCAGGTCAGCGCCCTGACCTTTGACAGCGAAGAGTGGAAGCTGCTGGACGCTGGGCTCATCACCCGGTTCGAGGCCAACCAGCGGATGCTGGCCAAAGCCAGAGAACAGGGCTGCGCCTTTGAGGTGCAGGGCGTTCTGGATGACTGGATGCACATCCTGCGCCCCCGCCGCCGGATGCAGGAGCTGGTGCAGAAGCTGAAAGCCCACGGCTACTGCGTTTATTACCTGAGCAATATTCCGGAAGATGTGCTCGACCTGCTGATGAACCGGGACATGAAGGGCCTGTTCGACGGCGGCGTGGCCTCCTGCGAGGTCCACATCAACAAGCCGGACCCCCGCATCTACAAGGCGCTGCTGGAAAAATACCACCTCAAGGCGCAGGAGAGCGTCTTCATCGACGACCGGCTGGACAATGTGCAGGCGGCCTTCCGGCTGGGTTTCGCCGGCATCCAGATGAAGGAGAGCGTCGGCACACTGGTGCGCAGCCTTGCCACCTGCGGCGTGGCCCTGCGCTGAGCCGCACCAAAACACAAACCGCCCGGTTCCATGCTGTTTTCGGCACGGAACCGGGCGGTTTTCTGCGCGTAGAAGTTACGAAGTTACTTGGCTTCGTAATTCTGGCAGAAGTGCGGGGTCTCGATCTGCTGGGTGGTGCAGGAGCAGTGCTCCGTCACCTTGATCTGCGGCAGGTCACACTTGCAGCTCTCCACATTGTGGCGGCACTTGCAGACATCGCAGACAACACCGGTATTTTCCATTCGTTCTCACCTCTTTGAATCTGGGATGCTTCTAGGATGCCCCCATTCCGTGAGGTTTATACACCGGTCACTTCTCTGCCCCGGCCTCGCGTTTGGCCCGGATGGTCACGATCACATGCCGGATGGAGAGAACGGGGTGCACCGGCAGCATCCGCGGCCCGGCCCAGCGCATGACAGTGCGGATCTGCTCCCGCATGGCAGGCTTGTAGCAGTGGACTTTGCAGGCCGAACAGAAGGTCTTCGTCTCCATGAACGGGCAATGGTCGATGCGGGCCAGCGCATAATCGCGAAGCTCCTGACATTCCGGGCAGAGCGAGCCTTTGGGTGTGCTGTGCTGCCTGCGGCAGTAGAGCGCGATCATCTCGCTCACCAGAAGTTGTTCCTCCGCGCGCTTTTTCGCAAGGTCTTTCGGGGTAGTCTGTTTCATGCGTTCCTCCAGATACAACAAAAAAACCGGCAGAAAGCCGGTGTCGTTCGGTTCTCTGTCGGTTAGTTTATCAAGACAAACTCATTTTGTCAAGAGAAAAGGCTTACCATGCAGCCAGGTCAGCGCCCAGCTTGCGGCAGGCAGCCTGGACATCGTCGTCGGGCGTCTCGTTGCAGATGAGGCCCTCTTCGCTGAACAGGACCGCGCCGTCCTCCTTGACACGCTCGCACCAATCGCGCATCCACTGGCCGTCGCCCCAGCCGTAGGAGCCGAACAGCGCGACCTTCTTGCCGTTCAGGGAACCTTCCAGAGAAGCGAACATCGGCTCGAACTCGCTCTCCTCCAGCTGCTCAGCGCCCATTGCGGGGCAGCCGAATGCCACGACGTCATATTCGCCCAGCTTGGCAGCATTCATCTCGCCGCAGGGAACGATGGTGGCGGCAGCACCTGCCCCCTCAGCGATGCAGTTTGCCATGGTCTCGGTGTTGCCGGTCGCGCTCCAGAATACGATTGCTACTTTGCTCATAATGAAGAACCTCTCTTTCAATTCAGGTTAGTATATTCTAACTTTTATCGCCAGTAAAATGCGCCATCCGAAACGGACGCGCATTTTACTGGTTAGGTTTCTCTAACCACAGATAGGATACCACAATGCGGCAGGGTTGTCAAGGCTCTTTTGCAGATTTTTCCACTCCCCTGCTCAAAGCAGCTGCGGAACGGTGAACACCAGCGTCAGCACACCGAAAATGACCGGCTGATGGAGCAGATACAGCACCAGCGAGTGCCGCCCCAGCCAGCCCAGCGGCGGGCAGACCGACCGGCGCAGCGGCTCCATCCGTTTGCGGCCGACAAGCAGATGCAGGTAGTACCCCGCCCAGAACAAGAACAGCCACGGCAACAGCGGGAAGTAATCGGAGGAGTAAAAGGAGACCGGATAAAAGCCGAGGTATGCCGTGAGGTAGTTGGCATACAGCCCCTGCGGCAGCGCCCAGCGCAGCGGGCCAAGCCCCCAATAGCCGTCCATCGTGTGTTAGGTCAGCGCGAACAGGATCAGACTGACCGCCAGCCCCACCGCCGGCGGGATCTTTTGCAGCCACTTCTGCACAAGGCCCGTCAGGAGCATGGCCGAGCCCAGCAGGGTCAGCACCCCAAACCAGACCACATCTTCCGGCATGAACAGCAGCGTCACCGCTGTGACCAGCGCTCCGGCACCAAAGACCGCCGCGCCGCGTTTGAGCGGATGATGCCCCAGCGGCAGACAGAAGCCGGACAGCAGGATGAACACCCAGCAGATGGATTGCTGCCACAGCCGCCCCTGCCCGGCGGAATACCACGGCACCACGACCCCGAAGAGATACACGGCATCCCACATGCCATGGTAGAGCATCATGCTGATGAGGTCAAGCCCGCGCAGCTCGTCCAGCAGCGCGTAACGGGATGAAGACGATTTCATGAGGAAACTTCCTTTTTCGTTTTTTGTCTCATTGTACGCTTTGCCGCCAGGCGCGTCAAGCAAAAAAGCTGCTGTGCGGCCTGAGCCACACAGCAGCCTTTGAAAAAACGGAATCAGACCTCGGTGTTGAAGTAGCGCTTCAGCAGGCCCTCAAAGCCACGGCCATGACGAGCTTCATCCTTCGCCATCTCATGGACGGTGTCGTGGATGGCGTCCAGATTCAGAGCCTTTGCCTTCTTGGCCAGATCCATCTTGCCAGCGCAGGCACCGCACTCGGCCTCAGCGCGCATCATCAGGTTCTTCTTGGTGCTGTCGGTGACGACCTCACCCAGCAGCTCGGCGAAGCGGGATGCGTGGTCGGCTTCCTCGTAAGCGTAGCGCTTGTAAGCCTCAGCGATCTCCGGGTAGCCCTCGCGCTCTGCGACGCGGGCCATGGCCAGATACATGCCGACTTCGCTGCACTCACCCTCGAAGTTTGCGCGCAGACCGTCCACGATCTCCTGAGGGACGCCCTCAGCCTTGCCAATGCCGACGACATGCTCGGTCACATAGGTGTTGCCGGTCTTCTCTACGAATGCAGAAGCGGGAGCCTTGCAGACGGGGCACTGCTCCGGGATGGAGCCTTCAGCGATATAACCACAAACGGTGCAGACATACTTTTTCATACGATAGACCTCCATAATTTCTCAGTTATTCTTTTGGCCGTCCCTGGTACGGTCGGCCTTGGTTTCTGAGCCTATTATAGCAATGATTCCTGGGTTAGTCAAGGATAATTTTTAAGAATTATTCCTATTTAATAGTTCGTTTACACCTGGAGGTTGCCGCTGGTTGCAGCGTCAGAACCGTCGGCTGCGTCGAACTCATAATCGTTGCCGGGCAGGATGGCGTTGAGCAGGATGCCGACGATGGCAGCGATGGCCAGACCGGACAGATTGATGGAGACGCTGCCCACCATGAAGGTCAGGCCGCCCACCGAGTTGAAGCCCAGCGCGGACACCAGAATGACAGCAGCAACGATCAGGTTGCGGCTGTTGGTGAAGTCCACCCGGTTCTCGACCACGTTGCGGACACCGATGGCAGAAATCATGCCGTACAGCACGAAGCTGATACCGCCGATGATGCCGGTGGGGATGGTGTTGATGACCGCCTCAAACTTGGGGCTGAAGCTCAGGATGATGGCCAGCACCGCAGCGATGCGGATGACCAGCGGGTCGTAGATACGGCTCAGCGCGAGAACGCCGGTGTTCTCGCCGTAGGTGGTGTTGGCCGGGCCGCCCAACAGGCCGGCCATGGCGGTTGCAAGACCGTCGCCCATCAGGGTGCGGTTCAGGCCGGGGTCGTTGATATAGTTGTGGCCGACGGTGGCGCTGATGGCAGCGATATCGCCGACGTGCTCCATCATGGTCGCCAGTGCGATGGGCAGGATGGTGAAGAGGGCGCTGATGAACTCCGGGCTGCCGTCGATGGCGAACAGGCCCATGGCGTTCTGGTGCAGCGGGATGCCGAACCAGTCGGCGGCAGCGATGGCCTGGAAATCCACGGCACCGGTCACGAGAGCGACCGCGTAGGAGACCAGAACACCGATGAGGATGGGCAGGATCTTGACCATGCCCTTGCCCCAGATGTTGCAGACGATGACCGTGCCCAGCGCCACAAAGGCCAGCAGCCAGTTCGACTCACAGTTGGTGATGGCAGAGGGCGCCAGGATCAGACCGATGGAGATGATGATGGGGCCCGTGACCACCGGCGGGAAGAACTTCATGATGCGGCGGATGCCGAAGGTAGAGATGAGCAGGCTGACCACCAGATACAGGATGCCGGAAAAGGCAACGCCTGCGCAGGCATAGGGCAGCATCTTCGTGTTGGCAACGGTCAGGTTGCCGTTGGCATCTGCCAGCATGGGGGCTACGATGGAAAAGCCGCCCAGATAGGCAAACGACGAGCCAAGGAAAGCCGGGACCTTGCCTCTGGTGACCAGATGGAACAGCAGCGTACCAAGACCTGCGCAGAGCAGCGTAGTGGAAACGCTCAGGCCCGTCAGCAGCGGCACCAGCACCGTGGCACCGAACATGGCGAACATGTGCTGTACGCCGAGGATCAGCATCCGACCCGTGCCCAGCTGGCGCGCGTCGTAAATGCCTTTGGAGTAATCGATTTTTTCACTCATAAAAGAGTTCTCCTTTCGCGTTTTACTTCCAAAAAAAGAGGCATTGCCGCAAAAAAGCGACAGTGCCTCAGCTTTCGAGAAGAAAAAACATTCGGGACGTAAGAGCAGCCTCCGTGCTCCGCAAAGTCGAACCGTGCATTCTGCTCTCCCCTTCCCTTCGTACGCTGTAAAGTATATCAGAAACCACCCCGTTCTGCAATGGATTTCCGGTTTTTTTGGCATTCTTTCTGCGATTGCTTTCTTTTTCAGGTTTTATTCCTCTGCGGCAGCATTTTGCACCTGCATCTTGCAATCCGGCCCCCTGCGCACTATAATAATACCGATTAAATGGATTGAGATTTAAGGAGACCCAATGATCTATCTGGATTATTCCGCCAACACCCCGGCCGACCCGCAGGTACTCGACCGGTTCTGCTCCGTAGAGCGGCGCTGCATCGGCAACGCCAACTCCCATCATCAGGCAGGCACCGCCGCCAGAGCCGAGATCGACGCTGCCACGCTGAAGATCGCCGCTCTGCTGGGCGTACAGCCTGCCGAGATCATCTATACCTCCGGTGCCAGCGAATCCAACAACTTCGCGCTCAAGGGGCTGGCCCGGCTCTCCCGCCATGCGGGCAGGCACATCATCTCCACCCCGCTGGAGCATTCGTCCGTCAGCGGCACTCTGACCGCGCTGCAGGAGCAGGGCTATGAGATCGACCTGCTGGACATCCGGCGGGACGGAACCGTAGACCTTGACCATCTGAAAGAGCTGCTGCGGCCGGACACCATCGCCGTGGCGGTCACGCTGGTAGACAGCGAACTCGGCGTCGTGCAGCCGGTGGAGGAGATTGCCGCCATCCTGAAGGACTACCCCAACTGCCACCTGCATGTCGATGCCACCCAGGCCGTTGGAAAGATCCCCGTCTCGTTTGAAGGGGTGGACACCATGAGCCTGACAGCTCACAAATTCTATGGCCTGAACGGCATCGGTCTGCTGCTCAAGCGGCGGAATCTGGCACTGGAGCCGCTCATCCACGGCGGCGAGAGCACCACTATCTATCGCAGCGGCACCCCTACGGTGGCGCTGGCGTCTTCCCTGGCCTGTGCGCTGGAACTTGCTGTGGAAAACCTGCCGGAACGCTCTGCCTCTGTCCAAAAGCGGAACGCGGAACTCCGCGCGGCCCTGTGCCAGCACCCGGAGGTGCGCATCAACAGCCCCGAAAACGCTATCCCGCACATCCTGAACCTCAGTGTCCGGGACGTGAAGGGCACGGTCTTTCAGCGGGAACTGGACGCCCACGGCGTCTGCGTCTCGGTCAAATCGGCCTGCTCGTCGGACGGCCTGCCCTCCCGCGCAGTGTTTGCCGTCAGCCGGGATCGCCGCAATGCCCTCTCGTCCTGGCGCATCAGTCTGAGCCATCTGACCACCGAGGCAGAGATCCAGGAATTTTTACGGGTGTTCGACGTCTGCTGCCAGCAGCTGACCGCCGCACACGGAGATCGATAAGGAGAAATCATGAAACGCGAACTCGAACCCTATCAGATGATCGAACGCAGCATCATCAAAAAATACCGCAAAGAGCTTTGGACGCCCTTCATCGTAGCCGTCAAACGGTATGAGCTCATCCAGGCAGGCGACAGGATCGCCGTCTGCATCTCCGGCGGCAAGGACTCCATGCTGATGGCAAAGCTCATGCAGGAACTGCAAAAGCACAGCGATGTCCCCTTTGAGCTGGTCTTCCTCGTGATGGACCCCGGCTACAATGAGCTCAACCGCCAGAAGATCGAATCCAACGCGGCACTGCTGCACATCCCGGTGACCATCTTTGAGAGCAACATCTTTTCGGTGGCCAACAACACCGACAAGAACCCCTGCTACCTCTGCGCCCGGATGCGCCGCGGCCACCTGTACAGCAAGGCCAAAGAACTCGGCTGCAACAAGATCGCGCTGGGCCACCACTTCAACGATGTCATCGAGACGACCGTTATGAGCATGTTCTACGGCTCCCAGCTGCAGGCCATGCCGCCCAAGCTCCACAGCACCAGCTTCCCCGGCATGACCCTCATCCGCCCGATGTACTGCATCCGCGAGGAGGACATTCTGGCCTGGAAGCGGTACAACGACCTGGAATTCATCCAGTGCGCCTGCCGCTTCACCGAGAACTGCACCATGTGCGACAATGGCGGCGGCGGTTCCAAGCGGCAGGAGACCAAGCTCCTGCTCCGCCGCCTCAAGCGCGACAACCCCAACATCGAAAACAGCATTTTCCGCAGCATCCATGCCGTCGCGCTGGACACCATGCCGGGGTATAAATCCGAAGGCGTGGAGCACAGCTTTCTGGAACGGTTCCATGCGATGGAAGCAGCAGCTGACGTTGAGCTGTGAGCTTCTGCGAAAAATCATGCAGCACCGGTGGTATCATAAACAAGCTGTTTCACTAAAAAAGCGGGAATGGACCGGACGATTCCGATCCATTCCCGCTTTTCAGCTTTGTAAAACCAGTTGGGGTCAAACGCTTACCGCAAATTCACGTACACTCAACAGGGGCTTCCTCTTTTATTTAGATAGAGATCGTGTTGCAAACGTCGATCAGCACCGGGTCGAGGGTCTTGGTCATTTCAAGAGCCTCATCGACGGGGTAATCCACGAGGTGCTCTCCCTTCATGCCGACGATGCGGTTGTACTTTCCCTCTTCCAGCAGGCAGACAGCGTGGTAGCCCATGGCGGAAGCGTTTACGCGGTCGCGCAGAGTGGGCGAGCCGCCGCGCTGGACGTGGCCCAGGATGGTGGCGCGGGTATCAATGCCGGTGCGGGCCTGGATCTCGTTGGCGATCTCCTGCGAGTGGCCGATGCCCTCGGCAACGATGACGATGAAGTGGCGCTTGCCGGTGCGCTGCGTCTCGGTGATCTTATCGAGGATGTCGTGCTGCATGTCGAATTCCTTCTCCGGCAGCAGGACCGCCATTGCACCAGAGGCGATGGCGACGTTCAGAGCGATGTAACCTGCATTGCGGCCCATGACCTCGACAACGCTGCAGCGGTCGTGGCTCTGGGTGGTGTCGCGCAGTTTGTCGATCATTTCCAGAGCGGTGTTCATCGCAGTATCGTAGCCGATGGTGTAATCGGTGCAGGCAATATCATTGTCGATGGTGCCGGGCAGGCCGATCATCGGGATGCCGCGGTGTGCCAGCTCACGGGCACCACGGTAGGAGCCGTCGCCGCCGATGACGACCAGCGCATCAATGCCGAGCTCACGGCACTTGGCAGCACCCTTGTCCTGGCCCTCTTTGGTCTTGAACTCCAGGCAGCGGGCGGTGTACAGGATGGTGCCGCCGGCCTGGATGATGTTAGAAACACTGCGCAGGTTCATTTCAAAGCACTCGCCGTTCAGCAGGCCGTTGTAGCCGCGCTGAATGCCGATCATCCGAAATCCCTTGTGCAGACCGGTACGAACCACAGCGCGCACTGCAGCATTCATGCCGGGAGCGTCGCCGCCGCTGGTCAAGACACCAATCGTTTTGATTTGCTTTTCCATAAGAGAGATTCCCTCCAATTGTTTCTTCATTCACCTCGGAGCAGTGCCCCTTCTTCCTGACACTGCTCCATTGCTTTGCTCATTTCTGATACGACTTGCCTTGAATTATTATAGCACAGTTTTCCTGTGAATCCAATACCTTTTTGAAACTCTGTTAAAATTTTGTTAAAGTATGCTTTGCTGCGAAGCTGCGATGATTTTTATGAAAGTCGCATCCGCACGATTCGTTCCATAGCACGTTATTTTGTTGCAACGTTCTTTTCGCCGACCAGACGCCGCAGCTCCTGGAAGAAGAGCGGATGGCCGGAGGTATACAGTCTGCGGGGGGCCGCAAGCTTCTGTTTGGTGTCCTCCAGATAGAAGATGACCGGCATATCACCGTCAAAAATCTCCAGCAGGTTGATGACTTTTGCATACTGCGGGCAGCTGCGCGACGGCAGACGGATATAGAGCCGCTGGGCCGCATCCCGCATCCGGTCCGGACGGTTCGCCTGCGGGTGTTTGGGGTCGTAGCCTTCAATGGGCGAGATGCTTTCAGCCATCAGCTTGGACGGCTCGTCCTCGCGGACCGACAGACGCCCCTCGATGACCACAACGGCATTTTCCCGGATGGCATCCCGGAAGACCTCCAGCACCTTCGGGAAGACGATGACCTCCATCGTGCCGGTCAGGTCTTCCACGCTGGTAAAGGCCATCAGGCTGTTCGACTTGGTGGTCATCATCCGGCTCTTGACAATGGTGCAGACGATGCGGACATGGGCATTGTCCAGCCCATGCGCTTCCTCGCCGGTCAGGGCCTTGATGGAATGGGTCGCAAACTTTGCCGACTGCTCCCGGTACGCATCCAGCGGGTGGCCGGACAGGTACAGGCCGCTGACCTCTTTTTCCTGCTGCAGCAGTTCGGTATGGGAATATTCTTCGAGGTGCCGGATCTCATATACATCCTTCGACGTGCTCTGTGCTCCCCCGCTCATCAGCGAGAACAGGTCGAGCTGACCGTCCAGATTTCGCCGGGAGTCGCTCTCCACGCTCTTGATGATGCCATCCACGGCCTCCACGAGGCTGTGGCGGTTCTCGCCCATGCTGTCGAACGCGCCCGCCTTGACGAGGCTTTCCACAGCCCGGCGGTTCATTTCGTTGCCGTACAGCCGCTTGCAGAAATCATACAGGCTGGCATAGGGCTTTTCCCCACGCTCTTCCACGATGCGTTCCACAAGGTTGCGGCCCACGCTCTTGACCGCGTTCAGGCCGAACCGGATCTGCCCCCTGGCATCCGCCGTAAAGCCGCCGTTCGAGATGTTGATATCCGGCGGGAGCACCCGGATACCCAGGCGGGCACATTCGCCCGAATATTCGATGACCTTATCGGTATTATCGAGCACGCTGGTCAGCAAGGCCGCCATGAACTCGCTGGGGTAATGGCACTTGAGATAGGCCGTCTGGAATGCGACATACGCATAGCAGGCCGCATGGCTCTTGTTGAACGCATAGGACGCAAAGCTCGACATTTCGTCATAGATCTCGTTGGCGACCTTTTCCGAGATGCCGTTGGCCACGCAGCCGGGGCATTCGTGGCCGGGCTCAGTGCAGCCGTGGACAAAGTGTTCCCGCTCTGCCTCCATGACCGCATGTTTCTTCTTGCTCATGGCGCGGCGGACATTGTCTGCCTGCCCGAACGAAAAGCCTGCCAGCTCACGGAAGATCTGCATGACCTGCTCCTGATAGACGATGCAGCCGTTGGTCACATCCAGAATGTGGGCCAGCTGCGGGGTCTTGTAGCTGATCTTTTCCGGCTCGTGGCGGTTGCGCAGATAGGTCGGGATGGAATCCATCGGGCCGGGGCGGTACAGACTGATGAGTGCGATGACATCTTCCAGGTTCTGCGGCTGCAGCCCTACGAGGACCTGCTTCATGCCCGAAGATTCGAGCTGGAACACGCCCTCTGTCTCGCCCTGACCCAGCATTTTGTAGGTCTCCGGGTCATCGTAATCGAGCGCTGCAACGGAGAAATCCGGTTCTTTTTTCTGGATGGCCGTTTCCGCATCCCGAATGACCGTCAGTGTGCGCAGGCCGAGGAAGTCCATCTTCAACAGGCCAAGCTCCTCGATCTCGGTCATGTTGAACTGGGTCACAGGCAGACCGTCGTTGGTGGCGAGGGGCAGATAGTAGTCGGTCGGCTCCGGGGTGATGACGACACCCGCCGCATGGGTGGACGCATGGCGCGGCATTCCCTCCACCTTGAGGGCCGTGTCGATCAGTTCCTGGACCTTCGGGTCGGTGTCGTACATCCGCTTCAGCTCGGCCGAGACTTCCAATGCGCGCTTCAGCGTCATCTTCAGTTCCATCGGGACCTGCTTTGCGACCACATCCACATCCTGATAGGGCATCCCCATCACACGGCCCACGTCACGGATGGCGTTGCGGGCGGCCATGGTGCCAAAGGTGACGATCTGTGCCACATGGTCAGCACCATATTTCCGGTTGACGTAGTCGATGACTTCCTGACGGCGCTCATAGCAGAAGTCCACGTCAAAGTCGGGCATACTGACACGTTCCGGGTTCAGGAAACGCTCGAAGATGAGGTTGTAGCGGATGGGGTCGATGTCGGTGATGCCGACGCTGTAGGCCGCAATGCTGCCTGCACCGGAACCACGGCCCGGCCCCACCGGGATGCCCTGGCTCTTGGCGTAGTTGATATAATCCCAGACGATCAGATAGTAGTTCGTGTAGCCCATCGTCTTGACCACGCCGATCTCGTAGGTCAGGCGGTCTTTGTTGGCTTGCGGGACATCGGGGCCGTAGCGGCGCTCCAGACCCTCCCAGCAGAGCTTTTCAAAAAAGGCCTGGTTGTCCATTCCGTTGGGCGCTTTGTAGTAGGGGATCTTGGTGTGGCCGAAGTCAAAATCAAAGTTACACTGGTCCGCGATCTTCTGGGTGTTCTCGCAGGCCTCCGGCACCATGGCGAACAGATCGTACATTTCATCCGTCGTCTTGACGTAAAACTCATCGGTCTGGAACTCCATCTTATCGGCGTCCTGCATGGTCTTGCCGGTCTGGATGCAGAGAAGGATGCTCTGCATTTTGGCGTCTTCCCTGCGCAGATAGTGGGAGTCGTTGGTGGCGGCCATGGGGATGCCCGTCTCCCGCGCCAGCTTGATGAGCTGGGGCAGAACGATGGTGTCCTCTTCCAGGCCGTGGTCCTGCAGCTCAATGTAGTAATTGCCTTCGCCAAACAGGTCCCGGTACCACAGCGCCGCGGTTTTTGCCCGCTCGTAGTCCCCTGCGAGAATGGCCTGCGGGATCTCGCCCGCCAGACAGGCCGAAAGGCAGATGAGCCCTTCGTGGTATTGTTCGAGCAGCTGCTTATCAACGCGGGGCTTGGAGTAGAACCCCTCGGTGAAGGCTGCGGAGACCATTTTAATAAGGTTCTTGTAGCCGGTCTCATTTTTGCACAGCAGGATCAGATGGTTGTTGCCGTCGATCTTGTTGACCTTATCGAACCGGGTGCGGGTGGCAACGTAGACTTCGCAGCCGATGATGGGCTTGATGCCCGCTTTTTGGGCCGCTTTGTAAAACTGCACACAGCCGTACATGACGCCGTGGTCGGTGCAGGCGATGGCCGTCTGTCCGCACTCCTTCACGCGGTCCATCAGCTGGTCGATGCGGCAGGCACCGTCCAGCAGGCTGTATTCCGTATGGATATGGAGGTGGACGAAATCCCGCCCCAGATGATTGTTTTCGCTGATCTCGCTCACGTCGTTTCCTCCTGTTCCAACCGTTCCCGCATGGTCTGCGCCAGCAGTTCCAGCTTTTTCATCCGATGCGACAGCCCCGATTTGCTGACCGGCGGGTCAAAGCAGGCACAGAGCGCCGTCAACGAGAGGTCCGGATTTTCCAGCCGCTTGGCCGCTGCCTGCTGCAGCACCTCCGGCAGGGTCTCCAGCGCATTCTGCTCCTGCAAAAAGCGGATGGCCTTCAGCGTCTGCGCATTGGCGCGGGCTGTTTTGCCGAGGTTGGCGGTATCGCAGTTGGTGTGGCGGTTGATCTGGTTCCGCATCTGCTTGACGGCTTTCTGCGCATTGATCTGCGCTGCCGCCTGGGCCGCCCCCATAAACGCCAGAATGCGCTCCACGTTGGCGCAGCTCTTGACGTAAACCAGGTTCACGCCGTTGCGGCGGGTGCGGTGGGGCGCAAACTCGTGCTCGGCCAGCAGCGCTTCAAAGTCTCTGGCGAGATTGGTGCGGCTCGTTAAAAATTCGATGTTGTATTCTTTTTTGGGATCTGTGACGGTTCCGCCGCAGAGAAACGCCATGCCGATGTAGGCGCTGACGCAGGTCTGGCAGCGGATCATCCGGGGGTCGATCTGCAAGCTCGTCTCACTGCCGGTGGTGCCGAACAGTTCATGCAGCCGCGCCACCTGTTCAGGCTCCCGGATGCCAAACTCGTACACCACCCCGCTGGGGCGGCTCTTTTCCAGAATGGTGCCCCGGACGCCGCAGCGGGCAAACAGCTGCTCGGCCACGCGGGCGGTCAGCTCCTGCTCCGTCTGGAGCACAAGGCCCTTGGCGTCGAAATATTTGGCAAAGCAGGCGATGCCGTAGGCCGCCGCGCGGACGCAGCAGTCTTTCTGCAATTGCAGGCTGTGCTGCGCAATCTCTTCCCGTGCCTGGGATGCAAAACTCATCTTGTCGTTCCTTCTTCGATCTGCCGTTCAGCGGGAGGCATCGCGGTGCTGGACGCCGGGCTGGTAGCCCAGGCCCTCGCAGTATTCCGCGATCTTCCGCGCGAAGGTGATGGAGCGGTGTTTGCCGCCCGTGCACCCCACGGCAATGGTCAGCTGGCTCTTGCCCTCCTTGACGTAGAGCGGCAGGGCATATTCCAGAAATGCTTCGTACCGGCGCAGCAGTTCCTGCGCCTCCGGTTTTCCCATGACGAAATCCACGACCTCCTGATCCAGGCCGGTCTTGAACTTCAGATCCGGGACATAGAACGGATTGGGCAGGCAGCGCACATCCAGCACCAGGTCTGCGTCCGCCGGGACGCCGAACTTGAAGCCGAACGACATCACCGTCAGCCGCATCGCGCTTTTCGCCCCGCCGTTCTGCACAAAGAGTTCGCAGATGCGCTCCTTGTTCTGCGCGGTGGAGAGCAGCGCCGTATCCACGATATAATTCGCACGTTCCTTAAAGGGACGGAGGATCTGGTGTTCTTTCTGGAAAGCTTCCCGCGTGGAGATGCCCTCCGCAATGCTGATCGGGTGGCGGCGGCGGGTCTCGCTGTAACGGCGCATCAGCACATCGTCCGGTGCGTCGAGGAAGAGGATCTCGTAGGCGATTCCCTGCTGGTCCAGCAGGTCGAGCGCCTTCTCGATCTCCTCGCTGGAACGGCAGCCGCGCACGTCCATGGACAGCGCCACCCGCTTCAGCTTGTTGTCACCGGCTTTGGAGAATGCGGTGATGCTCGGCAGCAGTTCCGCTGGGACATTGTCGATGCAGAAAAAGCCGATATCTTCCAGCGCATTCATAGCCACAGACTTTCCTGCACCGGAAAGCCCGCTTACGATCAGCAGATCCATTTTTCTTCCCTCTTATGCTTTCACGACACGAATCTCTTTTTCCAAGTCGAACCCGGTCTTTTCCTTTACGATGGCCCGCACCTCGTCGCACAGGGCCAGCACATCAGCACAGGTCGCGCCGCCCAGATTCACCACGAAGCCGCAGTGCTTCTCGCTGACGGCCGCGCCGCCGTGGCGGAAGCCACGCAGGCCGCACTGGTCGATGAGGGCCGCCGCAAACGCGCCCGCCGGGCGCTTGAAGGTGCTGCCGGCGCTGGGTTTGTCGAGCGGCTGTTTTTCCACCCGCTTTGCCATCAGCTCGTTCATCCGGGCTTTGATGGCGTCCGGGTCGCCCCGCTTCAGATGGAACTGTGCGCTCAGGATGCAGCCGCCGTTTTCCTCAAAGATGCTGTGCCGGTAGGAAAGGTCGAGCACGGCAGCCTCTGCCTCCACGATGTCGCCGTCCTGCGTCAGATACCGCACCGACTGCAGCACATCCTTCATCTCGCCGCCGTAGGCTCCGGCGTTCATATAGACCGCACCGCCCACCGTGCCGGGGATGCCGTAGGCAAATTCCAGCCCGGTCAGGCTGTTTTCCAGTGCGGCGGTGCACAGACTCGAAAGTTTCAGGCCCGCACCGGCAACCACAGCATCATAGACCTCGCCCGGCGCTGCCCCCGGATGCGCGACCTGTTCCAGAAAGCCGATGCCCATTTTCAGGGCCATGGTATCAATGACCACGCCCCGGTAACCGGCATCCTCAAACAGAATGTTGCTGCCGTTGCCCAGCAGGTAGTACTTCACGCCCTGCTCTTTGCAGAGTGCGATCACCCGGCAGAGCTGCTCTTCGGTCTCCGGCAGGGCGAACACATCCGCCGGGCCGCCGATCTTAAAGGTGCAGTGGGCTGCCAGCGGCTCGTCTGCCCGGTAGGCAATGCCTTCGGCCTGCAGCTGTTGTTTCAATCGTTCCATAAACGCTTCGTTCCTTTTCGTATGAGAATCTTATTCGATGGTGCCTTCGAGCCCCAGACGGATGAGCAGCTCCTTGGCGGCGTTGTAGCCCATCTTCTTCTGGCGGTTGTTGATGGCTGCCGTTTCCAGCACAACGGCGAGGTTGCGTCCCGGCGAGACTGGGATGCTGGTGCTGGGGATGTTGACGCCCAGGATCTCGTAATACTCGCTTTCGAGACCGGTGCGCTGATAGTTTTTGGTGGGGTCCCAGGCTTCCAGCTGGACCACGAGGTCCAGGCTCTCGCTCACCTTGACCGCGCCCACACCGAACACGCGGGCCACATTGACGATGCCGATGCCTCGCAGCTCAATGAAGTGGCGGATGTTTTCCGGGGCCGTGCCCATGATCTGGCGGTTCGAGACCTTGCGCAGCTCCACAGCATCGTCGGCCACAAGGCGGTGGCCGCGCTTGACCAGCTCGATCGCCAGCTCGCTCTTGCCGATGCCGCTGTCACCCAGAATGAGGATGCCCTCGCCGTACACCTCAACCAGCACACCGTGGCGGGTGATGCGGGGGGCCAGCTCCAGGTTCAGCACACTGATGATGCTGCCCATCAGGGTGCAGGTCGTTTCGTTGGAGCGCAGCAGCGCCACGCCGTGCTTTCTGGCCAGCTCCTGCATCTCCGGGAACGGTTTCAGCTCCTCGCTGCGGCTCACGATGACAGCCGGCGGCTGCTGACGGAACAGCTGGTCCAGCGCTTCGTAGCGCTTTTCCGGCGAAAGGCCGGACAGGAAGTTCATCTCGGCCAGACCCATGATCTGCAGCCGCAGTTTATCAAAGTAATCGTAATAGCCCGCCAGGAACAGACCCGGACGGTTGACTTCCGCGATCTCGACGCTGATGTTTTCGAGGTCCTGCGGAGCGTAGACCACATCCATGCTGACCTTTTCGGTCAGCTTCTTGAGCGAAACGGTAAAATTCGCCATCGTTCTTCCTCCTGCGTGTATTCCTCAACTGCGGGCAGACCCTCCCGCAGGCATTCCTTCTCTTATTATAAACGAGATGGTTTCGGATTACAATGATTCTTTTGGGAAAAGTTCCTATCAAATGTTGACATCTTCCTGATATGATCCAAAACAGCAAAACACCCTGCTCGCCGCACAGTTTCTACCGCGCAGTGAACAGGGTGTTTCGCACTTCCGAGTTCGTTGGTTTATTTACTTTTTGAAAATAAACTTCACCAACGCTACCACGATAAGAATCGGCGGAAGCAAAAAGAGCGCAGACACAAACAGTTCGTTCAAAGTCATAAGATTACTCCTCCAAGCAATTTTACTTTTTAATGATTTCGAGCTCCAATCATCTTTTCATGCTGCCATTATATAACATTTTGTTTTACATGTCAATATAACAAAATGTTTTCCTTATACTTCTATTAACCGCATCCATGAATAGAGGTGTATGCTTATGTACCAACGCATCCGCGACTTGCGAGAAGACCGGGATTTGATGCAGAAAGACCTTGCGGCCTATTTGAAATGCACACAGGTCTGTTACTCCAATTATGAGATGGGGAAGCGCGATATTCCAACAGACGTTCTCAAAGCACTCGCCATATATTACGATACCAGCGTAGATTATATTCTCGGCTTGACCGATGAACCGAAACCATATCCGAAAACACCCTAACCAACCAGCCCTGGCGGAGATTCCACCGGACTGGTTTTGTTTTTACTGCTTTTCCGGATGTGTACCTTGCATCCACCCGATTTTCCTTTATAATAGGAAGTAAGCCCTGAAGAGCGGAAAAAGTCTGTCACTTTACATGAATTTTACACTCTGCCGATTTCCGATTTTACATTGCGTGTCTATACTCAGAATCAGGAGAATTTCACGTCAATGAAAAGTGAGGAACGCATATATGACAATCTTCAACGTTTTTTCGCTCCTGGGCGGCCTGGCCCTGTTCCTGTTCGGCATGGACATCATGGGCAAGGCTCTGGAAAAGCAGGCGGGCGGCCAGCTGCAAAAGATCCTGAGCAAGTTGACCGATAACCCTCTCAAGGGCTTTTTCCTGGGCCTCGGCGTCACCGCCGTGATCCAGTCTTCCAGCGCCACCACCGTTATGGTGGTCGGCTTCGTCAACAGCGGCATCATGGAGCTGCACCAGGCCATCGGCATCATCATGGGCAGCAACGTGGGCACCACCGTCACCAGCTGGATCCTGAGCCTTTCCGGCCTGCAGGGCGACAGCTTCTTCATCCAGCTGCTCAAGCCCACCTCGTTCAGCCCCCTGCTGGCCTTCATCGGCATCCTGCTCTACATGGGCAAGAGCGAAAAGCGGAAGGGCATCGGCACCATCCTCATCGGCTTTGCCGTTCTGATGACCGGCATGACCGCCATGTCCAATGCGGTCACCCCGCTGCAGGATGAAGCCTGGTTCACCAACCTCTTCATCCGCTTCTCCAACCCGCTGCTGGGTGTTCTGGTCGGCGCACTCGTCACCGGCATCATCCAGAGCTCCAGCGCCAGCGTCGGCATCCTGCAGGCGCTCAGCTCCACTGGCGTCATCACCTACGGCAGCGCCATTCCCATCATCATGGGCCAGAACATCGGCACCTGCGTCACCGCGCTGATCTCCTCTGTGGGTGCCAACAAAAACGCCCGCCGCGCCGCCATGGTGCATCTGTACTTCAACATCATCGGTGTGACCCTTTTTCTGGCAATGTACTATGGCCTGAATCTGGTCCTGCACTTCACCTTTGTCAACGAAACCGTCACGGCGTGGGGCATCGCTGTCATCCACTCTGTGTTCAACATTGCGGCCACGGCGGTCCTGCTGCCGTTCGCCAACGTTCTGGAAAAGCTGGCCATCCTCACCATCCCGGACGATGCCGAGAAAGAGAGCTTCGCCCTGCTGGATGAGCGTCTGCTCAAGACGCCCGCCGTTGCTGTGGAACGTGCCCGTGCCGCCACTGCGGATATGGCCGAGCTGGCCCGCGTGGGCGTGGTGCAGGCTATGAGCCTGACCCACCAGTGGGACGACACCCTGGCCCAGAAAGTCCGGGACGAAGAGGCCAAGGTAGACCAGTACGAAGATGCCCTCGGCACCTATCTGGTCAAGCTGTCCAGCCGGGAGCTGAGCCACGCCGACAGCCAGAGCGTGAATACCTTGCTCCACACCATCAGCGATTTCGAGCGCATCAGCGACCATTCCGTGAATCTGCTCAGTTCTGCCGAAGAGATTCACGCCAAGAACATCGCGTTCTCCCAAGATGCGCACGAGGAGCTGCAGGTTCTGGAAGGCGCGGTGCAGGATGTGCTGAGCCGCACGACCGATGCGTTCCGCAAGGCCGACCTGCATCTGGCCAGCAAGGTCGAACCCATGGAGACCGTTGTGGACGAACTGGTCCGCGCCATCAAGGCACGGCATGTGGCCCGCCTGCAGGCTGGCAGCTGCTCCATCGAATACGGCTTCGTGCTGGAAGACCTGCTGACCAACTATGAGCGTGTCTGCGACCACTGCAGCAACGTTGCCGTTGCCCAGATCGAAGTCGCACAGGACAGCTTTGATACCCACGCCTATCTGAACGATCTCCGCTACGGCAACGACACCAAGGAGAGCGAACAGTTCCGCCGCCGCCTGGACCGTTACCGCGAGCGGTATCTCTTCCCGGACGGTGAACCCGCCGTGGCAAGCGAAAAGGAGGACCCCAAGGCATGATCTATATCGTAGAAGACGACGCCGCCATCCGGGAGCTGGAGCAGTATGCGCTCCAGTCCAGCGGATATGACGTGCAGAGCTTTGAATCGTCCGAGAGCTTCTGGCAGGCCATGAATGCCGCCGTGCCGGAGCTGGTCATCCTGGACGTCATGCTTCCCGGTGAGGACGGCTTCTCCATCCTGAAAAAGCTGCGCAACACCCCTTCCCTGCGGCGCCTGCCCATCATCATGGTCACGGCCAAATCCAGCGAGCTGGACACCGTGCGTGGGCTGGACTGCGGCGCAGACGATTACATCACCAAGCCGTTTGGCATCATGGAGTTTTTGAGCCGGGTGCGGGCTGCGCTGCGCCGCTCGGCCCCGGAGGAAAAGACGAACGTCTACGCCTTCCATGAGATCCTGCTGGACAACGCCCGCCACATCGTGACGGTGAACGACGCCCACATCGACCTGACCTACAAGGAATACAGCCTGCTCCGCCTGCTGCTGGAAAACACCAACCTGGTTGTGACCCGCGAGACCATTTTGCAGGTGGTGTGGGGCACCGACATCTCGGTGGAGAGCCGTACCGTGGATATGCACATCCGCACCCTGCGCAAAAAGCTGGGCGATGCGGGGCGTTACATCTGCACTGTGCGCAAAGTGGGCTACAAGCTGACCGATGAGGAGGCCGAAGAAGAATGAAGCTGCGCAGCATGGAAGAAAAGATCAGCTACCGTTTGTTCCTGATGGGCTTTCTGGGGCTTATATTCACCGCAGCGCTGTGCATTTTTGTGTTCCATAAGGCCTTTACGACGCAGGCATGGTCGGCTTTGGAGCGCGAGACCGACCTTGTGCGCGCCGGGTACGAGCAGACCGGAGACCCCGCGCAGCTGAGCGCCTTTGTGACCGATGATCTGCGCGTGACGTTGATCAGTCAGGACGGCAGCGTGCTGTTTGAATCTGCCACCGACCAGCCCATGGAGAACCATCTGACCCGCCCGGAGATCCGCGATGCCATTGCAAACGGCGAGGGTCGGGACATCCGCGATTCCCAGACCATGGGCTACGAGACCTATTACTATGCGCTCCGGCTTTCCGGCGGGGATGTGCTGCGCGTGGCACAGGACGCCGAGACCGTGTGGTCCATCTATGATGCCACCATTCCGGCCATCGTGCTGAGTTGCGTGGCACTGATGCTGGCTGCTGCGGTGCTGGCCGCCCTGCTGACCAAAGCACTGGTACAGCCGGTGCTGAACATGACCGAGGATCTGGATCACATTCAGGAAAACGTACCCTACCGGGAGCTGATCCCCTTTGCGGAAAGCATCCACTCCGACCGCATTCTGCGAGAAAACAACGAGAAAATGCGGCAGGAGTTTACTGCCAATGTCAGCCACGAGCTCAAGACACCGCTGACCAGCATTTCCGGCTATGCAGAGTTGATCGAGACCGGCATTGCAAAGCCGGAGGATGTGCCGGATTTCGGTCGCAAGATCCACAGCGAAGCCACCCGCATGATCCAGCTGGTCAACGATATTTTGCAGCTTTCCAAGCTGGACACTGTAAGCGAGACCGGGGACGCCCCCGTGATGGAAACGGTAGACCTTTTGGAGGTTGCCAAGGAGTGTGTGGAGCGCCAGAAACTGAACGCCCGCCGCGCCTATATCTCCCTGACTTATCTGGGCGAGAGCGCCCCGGTGCTGGGCAGCCGCGCGCTGCTGGATGAACTGTGCCAGAACCTGTGCGACAATGCCATCCGCTACAACCGCCCGGGCGGTAAGGTACAAATCATCACCACCTGCAACCGGGACGGACACTGCTCCCTGACCGTGACCGACAATGGCATCGGCATCCCGCGGGAAGCACAGGCCAGCGTGTTCGAGCGCTTCTACCGGGTGGACAAGAGCCGCAGCAAGGCCACCGGCGGCACCGGGCTTGGGCTTGCCATCGTCAAGCACATTGCCCGCATCCACAACGCCCGCATCAAGCTGGAAAGTCAGGTAGACGTTGGCACCACCATCACTGTCACCTTTCCTACCGCCTCTTAATACAGCATGAAATGCACGTCTGTCCGCCATTGCGGGCAGGCGTTTTTTGTTGGGTCAAAGCTTGCGCCGCTGCCGCTCCGCAGCGCTGCCCGGGCTTGCAGGTGCAGCACATCCACGCCCTGCTGCCAGCAACCTTGCAAAAGCGCAGTGCACTGCGCCGCCAGCTGTTGCTGCTGCGCCTGCGTGGGCAGCGGGCTGTGGGCAGCGCGTTGACAGTCCAGCCGCACAAGCACCTGCCCCTTTTGCAGGGTGACCGAAACGATGCAGCGCCGGATGCCGATGCGCTCCCCTTCCAGCCAGAGCTGCCGGGTGCCGCCCTGCCCGGCAAGCAGCCGGTAGACCTCGGCCTGCTCCGGGGACAAGGGTATATTAGCCGCCACGGTATGCAGAACGCCGCCCTCCTGTATCGTCACCTCTTCCGCGTTCCACCCGAGAACAGGCAGAAGTCCCGGCTCTGTATGCTGATACAGCCGGGGTGCGGTGGGTGCTGCGGCCTTTATTTGTGCCATCAGAGCATCCGGCAGGGCGGCCCGTGCGGCAAGGCGGTCTATCTCTCCTTCTGCGCAAAGCAGTCTTGCGGCTGTGCGGCCGCAGCCGCGCCGCAGCACCAGCTGCTCGTACTCTGTTAATAATGGTTCTTCCGCTTTTGACAGCAGCAGATAGTCACACAGGCGGTAGCTTGCGGTTTGGGGCAGTGCCTGCTCTGCCCCAGCCAGCGCCTGTTCCATCGTTTGTCCCTCTGCCTGCACAAACTGTAACGCGGCAGAGGCCTCGGCGGCATCGGCGGCGGCCTGCGGTGCCTGATAGAGCAGCCCTGCCTGATACCCCTGTTCGGTCTGTGCCAGATACACCGCCCGCACCATGCTTTTTTCAGTACTTTCGCAGCGCAGGAATAAAAGGCACCATCCTGTCAGCAGCAAATACAGCAGCGGTTTGTATGTTTTTGCGTTTTTCATGGCTGCACCTCCGCCTTCGGCTGCTGCCAGAGCAAGCGGATAGCGGCACACAGCATGGCTGCCCGGTAGACGGCACACAGCAGCCACAGCAGCAAAAGCAGCGCATCCATGCGGGAAAAGCTTCCGCCGTTCCACGCCCGCAGCAACTCCAGCCGAGGGTATGCGCTGCCGCCAAACAGCAAAGCACTGCCCAGCAAAGCCGCAGCCTGCACCGCAAAGTCCCATACCGGCAGCCAGACCGTGCGGCGGGCAGACCGTGCACTGCACAGAAGGGCTCCGGCAAAGTATTCAGCGTAGACCGGTACGTTCCAGTTCGCTGCTGCCGGCTGTGCCGGGGTGTACAGCCGGTACCAGTGCAGCTGCCCTGCAAGCCCCAACAGGCAGACCACGCCGCCCACGGCTACAAACCACCACAGCACCCGCGCCGAGGCGTTCCAGCTTGCGGGACGGATGCACCACCCCGCCCAGAGCAGCAGCGGCAGAAAGCCCAGCAGCGCCATGGAGGAAAACTCTGCCGTGCACAGCCCTTGTGCCTGCACGAGGGTGTGCACCAGTTCCATAAAAAGCCCGGCTGTCAGTGCCAGCCGCACCGCAAGGGAGGGCGCTTTGTTCTGCAACATTGCCACTGCCAGCGCCGAAAGGACGCACAGACACACCGCGCTGACAGCGCCCAGCCACAGCGCCCGGCACAGCGCTGCTGTGACCACGCTGAGGGTCAGCGCCGCCGGGGTAAAACGTTCTGTTTGCTGCTTCATGACTGCTTTCTCCCTCTCTCCCGCTTTTGCCAGATATTGAACCCATGCCGGGACAGCTGCCGGTAGTTGCGGCGCAGAACGCCGTCCTCGGAAAGCGGCTGCTGCGGGAACGGGTGCGGCGCAAGATAGGACACGCCCAATGCTTCGGTGCTGACGAGGCTGAGCAAAAAGCCGAAAAACGCTGCTGCCAGTCCCACTGGTCCGGCAAGCCCTGCCAACAGCACCGTGCCGATGCGCAGCAGGGTGGCAGGCTCGTACAGACCCGGGGTGACAAAGACTGCAATGGCCGTGATGCTGGCCACAAAGATGACCGGGGTGCTCATAAGCCCGGTGGCAATGGCGGCATCGCCAATGATGAGCGCCGACACCAGACTGACCGAGTGCCCCAGCGACTGCGGCATCCGCAGCCCGGCCTCCCGGATAATCTCTAAGAGTAGGATCACCAGCAGCATCTCGGCAAACAGAGGCAGCGGGGTGGCTTTTTCAGCTGCTTCGATCTTGTACAGAAGCTGCGGGGGCAGCAGCTCCGGCAGATACACCGCCACGCACACAAAGACCCCCGGTAAGAACACCGTAAGGTAGAAAGAAAAGTACTTCAGCACCCGCAAAAAAGAGGAAAATACCGCCGTGGAAGCGTAATCATCCAGACACTCGAACTGCTCGCTGAACAGCGCGGGCAGCACCAGTGCTGAGGGGCTGCCGTTGACCAAAATTACCAGCTTTCCCTCGCAAAGCTTTGCGGCAGCGACCGCCGGGCGCTCGGTGTAGTGCACCGGGGTGAACAGCCGCGCTTTGCCGGGCAGCAGCCACGGTACAAAATAGCTGGAATCCAGCAGCAGTTCCGGCCGTGCACTTTGCAAAATGGCGCGCACCCGGCGCACCATGGCGGGGTCGGCACGGTCCTTGCAGTAGCAAAGAGCGTACTCGGTATTGCAGCAAGTGTGCGCCTGTGCGGCCTCCTGCACAAGGGTATCGGTACGGACAAGGCGGCGCAGCAGGCTCAGATTCACCCGCAGAAGGTCGGTAAAGCCTTCCCTGCTGCCGCGCAGATTACCCTCGGCGGATGGCTCTTCCACGGAGCGGAATTTGAGCCCCTGCACTGAAAAAACAATACCACTGCTGCAGCCCTCTAAAAGCAGCACCGCCATGCCCGCCGTCAGCCGCGCTACGAGCTGCGGCATATCCTGCACCGGGGTACTCTCGGCCGGAAACGCCGAGCCGTGCAGGATATGCGCATAGGCTTGCGTACCAGTAAGCCGGACAGAAGCAGACTGCCGCCCGGCGGCGTCCAGCAACAGCTCCCAGAGTGAATCGAGACTTGCCATGCCGTCAAACATTACGATGCACCCTGGGCAGCCATACAAAACGATCTTCTTCGCATAATAATCTGCCGATTTGCCAAACCTAGCATCAAGCGCGGACAGGTTTTCCGCAAGGCTTTGCGAAAGCTGCTGCACATCCATCACTCCTTTGTGTGTGCAGTATACCCGCTTTGCCGCAGCGGAATACGCCGCGCATACCGCACCAGGAGGGTTTGTGCATGAAACTGCTGCTTTGCCGCACTATTATTTTGTATCTCTGCGTTTTGTTTGCCATGCGGCTGATGGGCAAGCGTCAGCTGGGAGAGTTGCAGCCGGAGGAACTAGTATCCACCATCCTGATTTCCAATCTGGCGTCCATCTCCATTGAATCGGAGGATGTGCCCATCACCGCCAGTCTCATCCCGCTGTTCCTCATTGCGGCACTGGAGCTGCTGGGGTCGGTGGTGAGTTTCCGCAGCCAGAAGTTCTTCAATTTTCTCTCCGGGCGTCCCAAAACGGTCATTCTGGACGGAAAGATCGACCAGAACGCTTTGCGGATGCTGCGGCTGACCACCGCCGACCTGATGGAGGCGCTGCGCGGCAAGGATATCTTCGACCCGCGCAGGGTATCCTACGCCGTAATTGAAACAAACGGCACACTGTCGGCGGCGCTGCGCCCGGAGCAGGAAGCAGCCACCCTCTCCGATTTACAGTTGAAAGTACAGCAGACGCAGGCCACCATCCCCTTTGTGCTGGACGGACAGGTGCTGGAGGATAATCTGCGCTGGTGCGGCAAAGATCGTGCGTGGCTGGAACGCACCGCCACGGCAAACACGGTGCTGCCACAGGAGATCTTACTGCTCATCGGCAACGAGACTGAGGACTATTTTCTGCTGAAAAAGGAAGGCCGCCAGCCGGGAGGAAAGCGATGAAGCGGATCTATGCGTGTATCCTGATTGTGGCCGCGCTGCTGGGGGTATCCCTTTACAGCAGCGGACGGGTGCAGGGCTTTGCACAGGATATCTCAGCCGACTTGGACTGCGCCCTTGAGGCTGTACGGCAGAAAGATTTTTCCACTGCACGGCAGGCGCTTGCCGAGGGTGCAGAGCTGTGCGACACCATGCGGGAGACTATGAGCCATCTGCTGCGCACGGCCGACTACACGGAGCTGGAAGCTGCACTGCGGGCGGCAGACGGGTACCTTGAGCAGCAAGCCACAGAGGAT
>OODA01000269.1_pt1 | contig 38947 bp, 22 predicted proteins | sample 1671341 | NCBI WGS metagenome assembly OODA01 (sample SAMN06348147, study PRJEB24527) | human gut metagenome | biome: human gut; feature: ankylosing spondylitis patient; material: feces | host: Homo sapiens | place: China | collected 2015-10 | reverse complement strand
CGAAGTGAGCATGCAATGCTCACAAAATCCGTAAAATCCGTCATCTCCGTGGCGCTAAAGCACGTTGCATGAGCGAAAAAATCCGTGTAATCGGTGCGATCCGTGAGCAATAATATCAGAATGGTCTCACCGGACAGCAATAATTTAGTGTATGAACATTGCCTTATTTTCCCGACGCGAGACGCGTCGCCCCCATTAGAGCTTGCGTTTCGAGGCAAGAGCTGGTGAGGTGCGGAAAAAACTGTTGCGGGAGAAAGAAAAAAACAATAACGGGAAAAAGAAAAAACAATAACGGGAGATAGAAATTACTGTCTGATTGACAGATAATTCTATCTCCCGTTATTGTTTTATAGTAAAGCTACGTCCGTGTCGTTAGCGGACGATGCGCACCTTGCGGCCGCCAATCAGGTATAAGCCGTTAGGCAGCGCCTTGACGTCAGACAGCGTGGCCTGGCGCATGATAAGACGGCCTCCGATACTGTACACATCGGCACGCCCCGTGCTGCCAAGCGCCTGCATGATAGCCGTTACCTTGGTAAACTCACCCGTCACCTCCACATCATGTGCCGGCATGGTAGCGGGTATTTCGCTCCAGCCCATAAATATGTAGCCCTCCTTGGTAGGAGCCTCTTCGGGGGTGATGGCCGTGCCATAAGTCACGTCAATTTGCTTGTACACCTCACCGTCCACCTTGTAGACGAGTTTGTAAGTGTTCACCGTAAAGCTACCCGTCACCTCCACATCGTGTGCTGGCATTGTAGCGGGTATTTCGCTCCAGCCGCTGAAAGTGTGGCCCTCCTTGGTGGGAGCCTCTTCGGGGGTGATGGCAGTGCCATAAGTAACCTCGGTAGTTTTGTACACCTCACCGTCCACCTTGTAGACGAGGTTGTAAGTGTTCACCGTAAACTCACCCGTCACCTCCACATCGTGTGCCGGCATTGTGGCCGGTATTTCGCTCCAGCCGCTGAAAGTGTGACCCTCCTTGGTAGGATTGGGCTCGGGAGTGACAGCATCACCATAGGTTACTGGCACCATTGTGTACGTCATGCCGTCCACATTGTAGATAAGGTTGTAGGTGTTGATTTGCCACTGTGCGGTGAGTGTGAGGTCGCGTGCCGGCATGGTGGCGGGCAGTTCCTCGTTCCAGCCCATGAAGGTATATCCCTCGCGTGTGGGCGCGTCGGGAGCCGTGATGGCGGTGCCGTAGTCCTGCGTGATGGGCGCCACCTCGCTGCCACCGTTGGCATCGAAGGTGATGGTGTATTGGTTGATTACAAACTCACCCGTCACCTCCACATCGTGAGCCGGCATGGTGAGCGGCAGTCCTGTCCAGCCGCTGAAAGAGTGGCCCTCGCGTTCGGGGTATTCGATGGGGGTGAGTGTTGTGCCGTATGGCACCTCCTCAGTATAGTGTTCCACGCCACCGACTTTGTATGTCAGGGCGTAGCTGCGTGCAGCGTTGAGCACCAGCGGACTGCCGGGGCGGCCGCCCAAGCCTTGCGATTCGAAGGTGATGTCACTGCTCTCGGGCTGCAGGTTGAGTACCTCGCCCGTGTCGGTGTTGCGCAGGCGCAGAACGATGTTCTCGCCCTGCGGCTGATTGCTGCGCACGCGCAAGTAGAGCCATTGCGCCTCGTCCTTGGTTTGCACCTCGGCCGTGCCGCGGCATTCGTCGCCCACAAAGGCTCCCACCTGGTAGTGGCTGAAGTCTGTTATAGGCGTGCCGTCAAACACGATGTTGGCGTAGAGCGTCATGTCGTATTTGTAGTCGTGCGGATTGACCGTCCATGGCGCCTCGCTGCCGCTGTTTTGGGCGCGTGCGCCGAACACGCTGAGCAGCAGTGTGGCTATGAGCAGCCACAGGCTTTTCGTGTGTATATGTGTCATGTTTGTGTCTGTATTTATTGTTGGTTGACTGGTTTACGGGTTAACGGGTTGACAGGTAAGTATGTTTTGCATTGTCAATATGCAGATAGTGTAACGGCATTTGGCAAGATGTACAAACTTACCCGTCAACTCATCAACTCATCAACTCATCAACTCATTCCCCAGTTTACTTCACCACTTGCTTGCGCACGGTGGTAGAACCGTCAAGTCCGGTAGTCTTGATAATGTAGAGTCCCGGCTGCGTCACGTTGTTCACACGCTGTCCGCCCACGGTATAGATGCCATTGGGCAGGTTGGTGTGCGAAGTCACGTTACCGTCAATGCCAGTGGCCGTGCCATCGATGTGCAGCACATAAGGCGCTCCGGTGGTGCCGAGCATGTCGGCAGCAAAGGCCGTAGTGTTGCTGATAGGCATCATTTCGCCCGAAAGTGCGTCGTAGGCAGCAAAGTTGATGGTTTCGTTGCCCAAGCCGTACACAGCGAGGAAAATCATGCCATTGGCCTCGATGTTGGCAATGCCTCGGCATTCGCCCTCGCTCAGAGCCACCACCTGGCTGCCCTCGCTCAGTGTGGCGCCACTCAGTGTGGCCACAATAGGCATCATGTTGGGGTAGCGGTGTCGGTTAAGCTCGTAGGGTGCAGCCTTGGTCTGCAGGCGGTGCGCACCGTAGAGCGCTTGCGCGTTGGCCACCGACGATACGGCATTGTAAGCAAAGCTCTTGTCAGAGCCCGACTTGTACAGATAGCCGCGTCCGGGCTGCATGAGTTGCAGTGAACCAGTCCATTCGCCGTCGGCAGTGTAAGTGGCAAATCCGCCATCGAGCGTTTCGATGCAGTCGTCGGTGTCAGGTTCGAGCAAGGCGAGCGCATCGTTGAGCGACAGCGCCGTGCCGAGCGGATAGCCGAGCCAGTTCCAGCCGCGCACCAGTTCAATTTGTGTGGCGGTGGGGTTATACTGTTCGCCGGCGAAAGCCTTCTCGGCCGTGGCCGGAGCGAGCAGTTTCATAGTCTCGGCAGCATTGATGCTCAGCAGGTTGCCCACCAGTCCGAGGTCCGGGTCGGCAATGGCCTCGCGCTCCTGCGTCACGATGCGCGTAGCCACACCGTTCAGTTCGGTAGTGGCAAGCGGCGATGCCAAGTCGTGCGAGTTCCAGTTCCAACCCTCGGCCAGCAGCAGTTTCACGCTGCTCTGTCGAATGGTGTATTCAAAAGTCTGCACATCGCTCTCGTCGGCATTGATGCCCATGGCCATAGCCTTGATGGTGACAGCATCGTTGATAACGATGGGTCGCTCATACTTGATGCGTGTGGCAGCGTCGCAGGGACATGAGCCGTCGGTGGTGTAGTAGATGGTAGCCCCCTCGCTCTCGGTGGTGAGTGCAATGGTCTGTCCGCGATATACCGCTGTGCCGCTCAGTCGTGAGGCACGTGGTGCCTTTACCGCGTTGAGCAGTGCGGGATCCACCACATTAACCATGGTAGTAGCCTCGAGCCCGGCGTCGGGCATGGCATACTTGATGGCCGTAGCACCCGGCAGTTGTGCGTTGATGGTAAAGGTAGCGTGTCCGTCGGCATCGAGTGTAAGTTCGGTGGCGTCGGTAGCCGCAATGAGGTCAGAAGCCGAGCCAAGCGTGATAGTCTTGCCAGCGGCAGCCTCGGCAGGCTGTGCGGCCACTCTTACGGTGAGCTGTGCATTGTAGGCAATGTTCACCACATTGTCCACCACAATTTCGCGCACCTTCTTCTCCACGTCGAGTTGCTGTTCAAAGTTGTCGGTCATGCCAATGCCGGCATAGCTCTGCACGTTGCGCGACACGATGATGCGAGCCTCGTCGTAGTAGCCCAGTCGGTCGGTGGCCAGTCGCAGGCGCGAGGCGTACTGCTGTTCGCTGCCCTCAATGGCCGCTTCGGCGTTGAGCAACTCAATTTGAGCGTCGGTAATGAGCACCTCGGTGTCGGCCGACTTACACTTGATGTAGATGTTGTCGGCAGTGAGCGTGGCGGGGTCCATATACTTAGAGAACTGCAGTTCCACGCCGTCCTCGTAGGCTCGTGCGCTCACCACTTCGGGTTGTGAGTTTTGCACCATGCCAATGTTCACGTCCATTTGTGGCGGTGGCACAGGCAGCCATTCCGACTGTGCGGGCTGGTAGCCCTCCTTTTCAAATCGCACTTGCCACAAGCCTTGTGGCACGTCCCACTGGTACATACCGTTTTCATCGGTAAAGAGCGGGTTTTGCTGTGCATAGTCCTCGGCATTCCACAGCACGACGTTCTCGTGCAAGTCGCCGTACATGTCCTCCACCGTCTCCTTGTAGTAGCAGGTGGCAGTTACGCCCTGCAAGCGGTTAGACGACACGCCCTCGTAGACGTAGCCTGAGGGGTCGACAATCGGGTTGACACCCGGGTGAGTGGGTTCTTTGCGCTTGTTCACCTTACCGTATTTGCCGCCGCACTTGAGATTTCCGATGGCAATCCAGTATTGTGCCTTGAGCGTGTTGAACTTTTGTTCAATGCTGAAGTACTTAGAGCATTCGGCATAGCCGTTGAGAATGCCAGAGGCGAACCACAATCCGAGTTCGAACGGCGGGCACTCCCAGCTTACGAGTGAGGCAAAGTCAACTTCGATGGCGCCAATTTCGGCACCGAGAATACGCTTGTAGTTGTTGATGAGGTCGCAGCCGTCGGCAAAGATGCTGTCGCGCAGCGCGATAGCCGCCTTTTCGTTACCCTCGCACGGTATGCGCTTGATGATGGCATCGAGCAGACTAATCCAGTCGTTCATATCCTGATTGGCCGCATCGAGGTCGTCGTAATAGGTGAGCAGTTCGAGGAACACGCCGAAGCCGCCAATCAGCTTGCCACCAACCTTGGCATACTTGCCGAGGTTGCTGCCGCCCTTGACGGGAGACTTAGGCAGTTTGTCGAGAGGCTTCTTGATAAGGTTGAATGCCTTTTGTGCCACGTTCTGCATGTTCTTGAAACTACCGAGCTGCTTTTCGAGCTTCTTGGCGTACTTAGCCACCTTTTGCATCTCGGTTTTGTATTGTTCGAGCTTTTTAAGGTTGGCAGCGCGCTTTGCGTTGAGCTGTTCTATGAGTTCGGCGTTGTCTGCATTTTGTGCAATTTGCTTGTCAATGTCAAGGTTCTCGCTGAGCAGTTCCTTTATGAGCTTGTCTTTGTAAGCAATCACTTGGTGAGCCTGCTCAAGTTCCTTTTGGCGTGCAGCTATTTTGCCAGACACTCTGGCCTTTGCCTTGTCGAGTGCGCTGACAATTTTGGCGTAAGCCGCTTTAAGTCCCTTTTCGTATACGCAGCACAGCGCGTCCTTGATGTCGAGCGTCAGTTGTGCGTTGGCGCGCCATTTTGGCAGAGCCTCGTTGGCGTCGGTGCCAGTACCTAATGCCACCAGCTTTTTGGTGTAGGTAATCATCGTGTTGATGCAGTCGGTCCAGTCGTTCACGCCCTCGATAAACTCGTCAAGCTTTCGGCTCTTGGTGGCAGCGTCAGCGTCTGTTACCTCAATTTTGTAAAGCTTAGAGTTGGCAAGGTCGATGAATGTGGCCCCACTGTCGGTCAGCAAATAATATATTTTGGTGCTGTCGCTCATCTGAAGTGCAGTGTAATGCTGTGCAATGAGCTGTGCCTCGTCCACAGTGGCGAGTGTTTGAGAGGTAATGGTGTATTGCTTGCCATTGTTCTCGAACGAGGCGTTGATGTCGCCCTGGGGCACTTGTGCCTTGATGATGTCGGGATTGAGCCCAAATTCGTTGAGCAGCGAGTCAGCTCCAGTGGTTTGCAGCGTGGCGAACCATTGATTGTACTCTTGTTCAAACTCTTGAAGCTTGGTGTCAATCTCGTCAAAGTAGGTCTCCGACGGCTCCACAGGTTCGGCATCGCCCACCACCTTGCTTACCAAGGCGTTAAGTTGCTCGGCGTCGATGTCTTCGCTCTCGAGCAAAGTTTCGAGTTCGCTGCAAGCAGTTTCCTCGGCAGTGGTTTCGGGGTTGAGCAGTTCGTTTTTGAGCTGCGTAACTTGCTCCTTGGTGTCGTTGAAGTCGGCCTCGACAAAGGCTGCGGCATCTTGAATGAAAGTGCGCGAGCCAACGATGGGGCTGAAGAAGTTGTAGTCGACACTGATGTTGGAGGGCAGTGCGCTGGTGTCGAAGTTGTGCGAACCAACCCACTTGCCCTGCTGTGCGCTGTAACGGCACGGCACTTCAACCACCTTGCCGTTGTTGGTAAACACATTGACAACCACGTCGCTGATGCCAGTAGAGTCGGGCTGGGTGAAGGCCACCACAAAGGTGAAGAGCGCATCGCCCGCAAACGAGTAAGAGCTGGCGTCGGTGGTGTTGTTGGCAAAGTTCCAGGTGATGGTGTTGTTCTGACCCAGCGTGTAGAACGACATGGCCACCGACTTAACCTCGGTGTATTGCTCGTCGTAGGTACAAGTTTTGGTCTCGGTAGCCATTTCCATGCCGTTGCTGGTAACAATCTTGGCACTGATGTTGTGGTCGGTAAGGTTGTAAGCCGATGCTATGAGGCAGTTGGCCGACCAATAGCCGTTGGCCAGAGCCTTGGTGCTGCCTATGAGTTCGGTGCCATCGTAAATTGACACCTCGGCGCGCGACTGTGCCACACCGCTCACTACAATCTCGCGGGTGCGGGTGCGCTCGGGCACACGTATCGACACGTCCTGCACGGCATACTGTGCCGAGCCGATGGGCTGCACCATGTCCTTGCCCTTGAGGCGGAAGGCCACAGAGGCGTTGGGGGCGAAGGTGCCGCTCTGGGTGGGAATGACGCAGAAGCGCACGCGGTCGGTTATGTGACTGTTGTCGAGCGGCACGGTGATGGTGCGGCCGTTGAGCTGGTAGTACGACACATTGGAACCAATCATGAGCGAACCGTCCACCATGTTGGTGCCCTCGGGCAGCTCAAACTGCAACTTGACACCCGACACATTGTCGCGGTAGACACTCTTAAAGTCCACTTTGGCCGTGAGGGTGAGGTAGTTGCCAGCCACGATGCTGCTCTTGTTGGCAGTGAACGAGGTGTTGGCACCAGTGTAGTAGAACTTGCTCTCGTCGAAGTAGGGCACCACGGCGTTTTTGGCCGGTGTGATGAGGCCGCTGCGCACTGTGACGCGGTTGGCCACATAGTCGGTGCCGTTGATGAGGCCCGCCTGGTCGAACTGGCTGAGGTTGTACACAGAGTTGAAGAAGTCGCTCTGTCCCATGGTGACGAGGGTGTACTCTCCGTCCTTGAGTCCGCTGATGGTGAGGTCGGCGGCGGGGTAGGTGTAACGGTTGAGCAAGTTGCCCTGTGCGTCGTACAGAATGGCCAGCACGGTGGGGTTCTCGGTGGTGGTGTACACGGCACGTATGCCGCCCAGCTGGGTGATGGGCACCTCGACGCTGAGTGCAAGGTCGGCCGTGATGCGTCCGCCTGTGGTGACGGGCATAAAGGCATCGGTCTTGCTGCTGGCCGTGATGGTGAGCGAGTCGCCCTCGTTGACGTCCTCGAGCAGCACGATGTCGGGGTACTGCACGTTGAAGTGGGTGATGGCGCGCTGTGCGGTTTGGTTGTAGATGGTGTAACTTACGTTCTGGTAGTCGTCGTAATAGTCCTTCACCTCAGGCTGCACGCCCTGTGCCACACTATTGGTGTAAGTGTAGCGTGTGGTGATGCGCGCCCCCTGAATGGGCTTGAGCAGCACGTCGGGCAGTTGTGCCGTGGCCACGGCCTGCAGGCTGTCGGGCAGGGTGTCGGTGCGGCTCACGTAGTCGGTAAGGGCGTAGGTGAGCACCGATGGTGCGCCGTAGCCGCTGAGGGTGTACTGTCCGCGCTGGTCGGTGCGGGCGGTCACGGCCTTGGTGTAGCGGCTGTTAAGCGTCTGGCTCATGGTGACGGTCACACCGCTCACGCCCAGCTGGGTGGTGCGGTCGATTACGCGGCCCGTGAGGGTGAGTGCTGGCAGCGGCTGGAGGGCAATGTGCAGGGCGTTGTCGGCCTCGACCACCTGGTAGAGGGTGTCGGCGGGCAGCGCATACTGCATGGCCACGCTCTGCGGCACGCTCACGGCACACATGACGGCGGTGCCGGCCACCTGGTTGGTAAGCTCGTTGCCCTGTGCCAGATAGTTGCCGCTGGCGTCGAGCCAGTTGATGGTGGACTGCGCGGTGATGTCGGTGGCGCCGGCCGTGATGGTGGCCGCCACGGTGCGCAGCTGCTTCATGCGGTCGAGGTTGAAAGCGATGCTCTGGCTCTCGAGTTCAATCTTTACGGTGTCGGTGCGCGCCAGTTCGGTGCCCTGCTGGTTGCGGAGCACGGCCACATAGCGTGTGTCGCGCATGAGGGTGTTGAAGGTGTAGTTGAGTCGGTCGGTCACCACGTAGCGGTAGCGCTGTCCCGTTTTGACGTTGATAAGCTCGAGGGGCATGTTTTTGTAACGGCCGTCGGCGCATGCCTCGGGCAGATTGACCTCAAGACTTGCCACGTTGTGCTGTACGGGCATGATGATGATGGTGCCGTTGCTGACGTAGTCCTTCCAGCCCTCGGCCTGCTCGTATATCTCGACCGAGGCTTTTGGCACGAACACGATGAGGCCCTTGTTCACGCCGTCGAACACGTAGCTGTCGAGTGTGGGGGGCGTGGTGGCAAGGCAGGTGAGTTCGGCCAGTGCGGTGGCGCCATTGAATGCGCTGTAGCCAATGCGTGTGATGCACGATGGCAGCATGATGCGCGTGAGGTGGTCGTTGCCGTACCAGCATGAGCCAGGCACGGTGGTGATGCCGTAGGTGCGGCTGAGGTCGACCACGGCGCAGGTGCTGAAGTTGTTGGCTATCTGGAAGTCGTTGCTGTTGACGTTGCCGGCCACGATGATTTTGCTCAAGGCCGAGGTGTTGCCGCCTGTCACATCGTTGATGGCCTGGCTTGCGTTGCCCGGCGTAAAGTCGTCGATGATGGCTGTGCCCTCGTCAGCGTCGTAGGCGTTGCGGCCCGGATTTTTTGGGCTTGAGGGGTTGTAGCGGTAGTGGCCGTAGAGTTGCACGGGTGCCGCGGGCATGGTGTAGTAAAGGTTGCGCGCGGTGGAGAGGGTGTCGCCTGCCGCGTTGGTCCAGCACACAAACTCGAAGTTGGTGTTGGTGTAGGCGGTGAGGCTCACCTGGGCGCCAGCCTGGTATTTGCGTCCGCCACCACTGAAGGAGCCGGCCCCAGCGGGTTTGGTGCTGGTGCTGAGCAGGTAGGTGGGCGTCTCGCCCTCGGGAAATGCGGGGAGCGAGGGGCTGCCGGGCTGGTAACTGAACACGGCGGTGATAACTACATTGTGTGCGGGCATGGTGTAGTAGAAACTGGTTGAGGTGGAGAGGGTGTTGCCCTCGCCGTCAACCCAGTACTGGAACTTCATGCCGTTGTTTTGGCTGGCGCTCAGATAGACGCGCTGGCCGGCGGTGTACTTGTTGCCGCCCGTGGTGTTGAGCCCCGATGTGGCGGGCGAGCTGACCACGCGCAGTGTGTAGTAGTGCGTGGTGTCGCTGTCCGTGGTGGGGAAGTTTGGCAGTGGCGGATTGCTTGGATCGTACCCTTCGGTCTGCGCCAAGGCAGTGAGGGTGCTGAGCCATGCCATTATGATGAATAATAATCTGTTCATATACTTGTTGTTATATATGTTTCTGGTTGACGGGTAGTTTTGTCTGCCTGCTTGAAGCTTCGGATTTAGGTTCGCACGGTCTGTTAGGCGCTGCGAAGAAACGCTACCTCTAATGGGGGCGACGCGTCCCGCGTCGGGATAGAGATAGAGATAGGAGTTAGACACGAACGCTACTGCTGCTAATAATAGTTGCATGTTTTCCCGACGCGAGACGCGTCGCCCCCATTAGAGGTAGCGTTCGGTGCCTTTGGCCGCACCCGTCTAAACCCGAAACTTGAGTAAACTAACTTACCCGTCAACTTGTAAACTCGTCAACTTGTAAACCAATTATCCTACTTGATAACCTTCTTTCCACCCTTGATGTAGAGGCCCGGTGCAGTGGGGTTGTTCACCTTGCGTCCGTCGAGGGTGTAAGTGTCGTCGTTGTGGTCAGCCTCGTTGGCAGTGGCGGCATTGATGCCTGTGGCCACAGCGTCGAAGTGGAGCACAAAGCGGTCGGTGCTGTCGCCGGCCTTGGCTGTGAAGCTGTAGCCTGCGGTGCCGTTGAGCTGCAGTTTGGTGCCAGTGAGGCGGTCCTCAAGTGTGACTTGGCCGTCGGGCTGGTTGCTGAGGCCGATGGTGTAAGTGCCATCGGTGCCGAAGTGCAGACCGAGCAGGGCCTGGCCATTGTTGAGCGGACGCTCGTTGATGGCGTAGCGTGTGGCGCCGTTGATGGTGAAGATTTGCGACACGGCAGGCTCGGTGCCGGTAAACTTGGCGGCATCGCGGCTGAGGTCGTACTGCATGGTGGCAGCCTCGTTGATGACTACGCGGGTGCGGTCGGCCTGCTGTCCGTCCTTGGCCAGTGTGATGTTGAACACGGTGCGCTGTGCGGCGGTGTGGGCGTTGCTGTCGTAGGCAGCCCTGATGCGCTGCGGTGCGCTGGCCGGCTCTTCCTCCACAAGTGTGCGGGCGTAGCGGTCGGTCTGTCGTCCGTCCTTGAGGAAGGTGATGTTCTCCTGGTCGACGGGGCGTTGCACGAAGAAGGCCTCGGCGGGTGCGAGAATGTAGCTGTCGTCTACCGGACTGTAAGCCTCATAGTTCTGGTTGTTGCTGTTCCACACCATGAAGGGCGCCCCGAAGTCGAGGAAGCGGGTGTCGAAGTAGCTTGGGTAGGGATTGCCAATGAGGTTCCAGCTGCGGTTGTGCTCAAACTCAGCAAGGTGCTCCTCAAGCGCTACGGTGCGGTTGTCGGCATTGAATATTTGCTGACGGTTGACGGTGGTGGTGAGGGGACGCACGGTGAATTGGGCGGCATCGTAGTTGCCGTTTTTGTCGTTGGGCTTGTAGCACTGCATGATGTAGCCTTTGCCAGCCTGGAGCACGTCGTCGGCCGAGAGGTTCTGCCATACGGCAGCGGCGTTGCCTGCTGCGCGTTCGGCACCCGAGTGGCCGCGTATTACCCATGAGGTGGTGCTGTCGACGGGTACAATGTCGCTCACCTTGACATCGAAGGGGAATGACACGAACTGCCAGCGGTTGGTGACGTTCCAAAGGTTGATGGTGACGTTTTCGGCACGCATCTCGCCCTTGACAATGAGGCTGGTGGGGCGGAGGTGTCTATAGCTTTCGTTATAATAGTAGTTTTGCTCGTAAGAGTACTTTGCATACGGCGCGAGCACCATGCTGAAGTCGTTGACAGCGAGTTTGCTGCGTCCGCTAATGGTGAGGTTGCCGTGCTGGTAGTCGCTGTTGCCTTGCGAGTCGGTAATCTGGTTGTTGGTGACGGTAAGCTCGATGTCGGGACGGTAGTCGGGGTCGAGCTCATCGCGCAGGGTGAAGTAGAAGTCCTTGTTAACCTTGACGTACTGCGGCATGAAGTCGGAGGTGCGGAAGGTGTAGAACTGGTTCCAGCCTGTGGCTAACTGATACTCGGCAAGGCTCCATACTGGCACGTAGAGTACGGCCTTGGTGAGGTCCGTGCTTGACAGGGGGCAGCCTCCGTCGGTGTTGGGGGGCATGACAGAGCGTGCCTCGATGGTGACGAGGCTGTCGCAGTCGTCGAAAGCAGACTGAGAGCAATATTCCAACGAACTGGGAAGTACGATTTCTGTGGCCTTGTTGTTAGCTAATGCATACACTTCAATGCGTGTCAGTCCCTCGTTAAGGTTTATTTGACTCAGATTACGGCAGCCAGCAAATGCGCCGTTATATATATTGCGTAGGGTAGAGGGGCAGTTGAGGGTGTCGATGGCTGTGTTTTGGAAAGCATAAGCCCAAATGTCGATAAGTTCCTCGTTGAGTGTCACTTTGCTCAGATTTGTATTTTCTGCAAAGGCTCTTCCGCCAATCCATGTGGTTGATTTGGGAAGTGTTATTTCGCGGAGATCGCAGCTTCTGAAAGAATAATCGCCAAAGCCTGTTATGCTGTCGTGCAGTTCGACACTTTGCAGAGATTTACAACCGTCGAAAGCATACCACGGAATCTCTTTAAGTTTGGTGGGTATCTTGACTGTACGCAAACTGCGGCAGGCAGAAAATGCGTAGCGGCCTAATGAGGTAAGGCTGTCTGGCAGATGCATTTCTTGCAGTTGTTTTACTTGACGAAAAGCAGCTTCCTCGATGGTCTCCACATTGTCGGGGATGTTGACTGATGTCAGTGAGGTTCTTTGGAAGGCATAGCTGCCAATCTTTTTGAGAGTGGGCGGCAGCACCACTTTGTCGATGGCCCCACGCTCGTTGAATGCATAGCTTGGTATTTCGTCAATCAGGGCTTTTGACAGGTCGAGCTCGGTGAGGTTGGTCATTTGCCCAATCTTGCTCCAGTCGTCGCTGTTGAGCTCGCCCTCAATGATGAGTTTGTTCACCTCTTGCAGATAGCCGGCCTCTTCTACTACTACATGGCCAAGGTCGCCAGCGGCAATTTTGCCTGTGCTGACAGTGATGCCTTCGTCGCCACCGATGAGCACGTTGTAGTCGGTGTTCCATGCACTGACAAGGCGGTAGGCGTGGAAACTCTCGCGGGGGATAACTATTCTGAGGTGGCGGTATGCTGTGTAACCGTCTTCATAGTAACTGTCAGCACCTAATGACCCCAATGTGGGCGGCACCTCGGCATTGACCTTGATGCGCTGCAGTTGTGGGCAGTCGTTCACAATGTAATCGCCCATGCGCTCCACATTGGCGGGTATTTCGAGGTCGGTAATGGCGCGGTAATCAGACAAACCGTTATCGTTTATGTGGCGCAAGGTGCGGGGCAGGGTGAGTGTGCGCACTTTGTTTTGGTTGTAACGGTTGTCGTAAAGGGCCACGACGGCATAGGTTACGCCGTTGTAGCGCACAGTGGAGGGTATGACGAGGTCGGTCACATCGGCATCTTGGACTTCCAAACCGGTGCAGGCTGCCACCTTGTGGTCTTGGTCGAGGTAGTAACCCATGTTGTCGATGGTGTAGCGTTGGCTGGTGTTGAATGCCCAGTCGTCGATGCTTTGGTTGCTCGACACCTGTACGGCAATGCTCGTTTCGAGAGCCTCGAATGCAGCCAGGTAGTTGGCGCTGGTTGAGGTGTTGACGTCGATGGCGCGGCCAAGGGCTACGGCTTCGGAGATGTCGACATAGGCGCCCTCGTTGAGGATAGAGTCGGCTACAACGATGTCTTTCTGAATGAGCGGATAGTACGACACGGCTTTGCGCACATCGTTCAGTGTGGCGGCCAGGGTGTTGTAGATTTCCTCGTTGTCGGGGGCAGCGTTATAGTTGTCGAGCGCTGTTTGCAGCTCTTGTTTGAGGCCAGGGAAGTCTGCAAGGGCACCAAGGTAGGCTGTGGCGTTGGACTGGGCATCGTCGGTGGCTATGTCGCTGATACGGGCGAAATAATTGTCACCTTGATTTTCGTAGTGCGTGTATAATGATGCTTTTAGCACATAGCGACCTGCGGGCAAATTTATTTGATAGTGTTCGCCCAAGGTTGTAGTCCAGCTATTTTTACTGATGATGGTACTGTCATTCAGTGTAACTCGGAATGTGCATGAATTGCCGTTATTCCAACAATAGTTAAATGTAAGTTTTGTGGGACGGTTGCAGATAATTTCCCACGACTGCTGGGTGGTGCTTTCGGCTTCTTTATTGGTAGACTGCCAGCTGTTGTGCTTCCACAGTTGCGCGAACGGAATGGTGTCGGGCAGCACTTCTTCGGTGTCGCCCGCCCCGCCATTGTCGATGGAGTCAGTGGGTGCGGTGGTGCCTTGGTCGGGCAGCACGGGGCTGACTACTTCGGAACTGTCAGCAACGGCCAGGCGCGGTGCACGGCTGGCCATGACCTGCACGGGGCAGAACATGAGGCCGAACAGGGCGAGGGCGCCCACGTGGCGGGCGCAGGCTGCGAAATAACTGCTTGAGGCTATGCCCACTGCGGGCGTGCCTTTACTTAACGGTAACACTTGCGTAGCCTTGTGACTACACATCTTGGCGTTTGTTTTTCCCATAGTAGTGTGTGTTAGTGTTAGGAAAGTTATGTTTGTTGTTCTCTCTATAATTATTATCTCTATCGGGCACTTAACTGGTGTGTATGTGCCACGTATTGTCAAGCACAAATTTACGGGAAATAAACAAACGTTCCAATAGCTTAAATGCGTAGCGTGCGTAAGTGGTCGATTTTCGGGTTTAAGTGGCGCGTTTATGGGCATGAGTGGCAAAGTTTTTTTGATCGTAACCATACGACACGGGCAGACATGTACCCGTCTGGTTGTCAGTCTGTAGGTGCATGTCTGCCCGTTGTCATTATTATTGATGATGTGTGTGGGTGGGGTTGGTGCTTGAAGAAACGCGATCACTATTGGGGGCGACGCGTCTCGCGTCGGGAAAGCAGGCCTCAATTATTAGCAGTAGTGGCCTAATATCAAAGACCATGTGACATGTATATGTAAGGAGGTGTTGGGATGGGATAAGCAGGTATCTGGCACTTGGGCACGTCACTCGTTTGCCACCAATCTCAAACTTGCTGGTGTGGAAGAACTCTACATATCAGAGTCAATGGGACACTCACAAGGTAACCGTATCACGCCGTGTGCTCAGCGAGGAGACCATCAAGGTTATGTTAAATCCGAAACTTGAGTAAATAAATTCTCGATGACATAAAATTGCGTTGAAACTGCAAAATGTCATCGAGAAAGTCATTGATAGTTTTTATAGCAAATAAAGCGTAACCATTTGAATATAAATGATATAGATCACATATAACCATCGATGGCATAAATTCCTTCAACGCAAAAATAAGTTAGAGAGAATAACAATGAACGTTGTTATATAGAAGCTATATTTTTGAAAACAACAATAGATCTTTTCGTGGTGTGTAAAAGTATTAGTACTTTTGAAATATTGATTTTATGAAGTATCTTTACGACTAAATACTAATATACTTATGCAATACCCCCTTATATCAGAATATCTGGCTGCCATTCGTGATGCTCACGATAATCTTGAAAAGCTAAGCCATTTGGTGCCTGTATTGGATAATTATGGCGAGCCGTACCGTAGCAGCGGTGCGTTTGCTGTCGTATTCAAGATGAAAGACGAACAGACGGGAAAGTGCTATGCCCTAAAGTGCTTCACCGAAGAGCAGGAAGGTCGTGCAGAAGCATACCGCCAGATTGCCGAGGAACTGGAGTTTGTTGATTCTACTTATATTACATACGTAAAGTATCTGGAGAAGGAGCTTTTCGTTGACAGCAACTGCGAGGACGACGAGTTTCCCGTATTGCTTATGGACTGGATTGAGGGCGAGACGATGGAGACATACATCGCCGATCACTATATGGACAACCACGCCATGTCGATGCTTTGCTACCGTTTCTGCAAGATGGCGGCTTGGCTTCGCTCGCAGTCGTTCGCTCATGGCGACATCAAGCCCGACAATATCATGGTGCGCCCCGACGGTACGCTGACGCTTGTTGACTACGATGGCATGTTTGTGCCGGCCATGAAAGGTCAGAAGTCGCCTACTATCGGCACAAAGGACTTTTCGCATCCACTTCGCACCATCGACGATTTCGACGAAACCATTGACGACTTCGCCTTGGCTTCCATAGCCCTCTCGTTAAAAGCAATATCTCTTAATCCGTCTCTGCTCAACGAGTATGGAGCGTCCGACCGTCTCCTCTTCTCAGCCGCTGATTACCTTGACTTGAGCAAGAGCAAGACCATGACAGCCCTACAAGACTTGTTGGCAGACGAGGAAACCAGAACCCTTCTGTCAATGTTCCTATTAGCCAGTGCCAAAAAGAACTTGTCTATGTGTTCCTTCCGACTGTTCAGCGTAGAGAAACCGAAGGAAGAAGTGTGGAGTACGGAGGTTACAGAAGAAGATCTTAAAGAAGCAATTTTCAGAAATCAGATATCTTTTCTCTCACTTATTGATGATTACGGTCTTAAATGGTTTAACATTCGCCGAAACGATAAGGGTAACTTAGATGTATGCTTCTATGCAAATAAGGAAGACCTTGAGAACAAGACGCATATCATATCTCATTGCTACTGCACAGATGACGCTTATGCTTCCCTGAAAGCAAAAGATTACAAGATGGTGCAGCTCTGTGAATGTTCACAAGATGGTGGTAAAACCTTTGTTGAAATGGTTTGTAAACAAAATGCCGTAGAGGATGAGTTTGGTGTAAAATATAGTAGGGATTGGAAGAGATTGCTTCGTGCGCCACGTAGCTTGAGTGGTAAATATTCAATTAGGGAAGGAGTAAAAGTTATTGGAGACGAGGCTTTTCAGGGGTGTGAATCTCTCACCAGCATAAATATCCCAAATAGTGTCACAACGATTGGAAATTGGGCTTTTGAGGGTTGCAACTCTCTCACCAGCATAAATATCCCAAATAGTGTCACAACGATTGGAGATTGGGCTTTTGGGGAATGCGACTCTCTCACCAACATCACAATTCCGAGTAGCGTAGTTACAATAATTGGTAATCCTTTTATGTTATGGTATGGTAATTTGAAGAATGAATCAAAGGCTTTCATATATGAAGACAATGTTTTATTCAATAAAAATAAAACTACTCTTATTGCATACAGAGCAAAAGAAACAAACTATACAATTCCAAATAGTGTCACAACGATTGGAATTTGGGCTTTTGGGGGATGCGAATCTCTCACCAGCATAAATATCCCAAATAGTGTCACAACGATTGAAAACGATGCTTTTTGCTGGTGTAAATCTCTCACCAGCATAAATATCCCAAATAGTGTTACAACGATTGGAGATTCGGCTTTTGGGGGATGCGAATCTCTCACCAGCATAAATATCCCAAATAGTGTTACAACGATTGGAGATTGTGCTTTTTGGGGATGCGAATCTCTCACCAGTATAAATATCCCATATAGTGTCACAACAATTGGAGTATCTGCTTTTTTTGATTGCAACTCTCTCACCAGCATAAATATCCCAAATAGTGTCACAACGATTGAAAACGATGCTTTTTGGGGGTGTAAATCTCTCACCAGCATAAATATCCCAAATAGTGTCACAACGATTGAAGATTGTGCTTTTCTAGGGTGCAGTTCTCTCACCAGCATCAAGATTCCAAATAGTGTAACAAATATTGGAAACTGGGCTTTTTCGTCGTGTGAATCTCTCACCAGCATAAATATCCCAAATAGTGTCACAACAATTAGAGATGGCGCTTTTAAGAATTGTATAAACCTTCTCTCACATATCAAGTCTGACATCATTCAACGTTTTGGCGAAGAAGTCTTTAATCCTTAAATAATGATAGTAATAGAATCCAAGCGCAGGAAGCGCGAAAATATACTAAAGAAATATCCTAATGCGGTAATTGCTGATGTCACGAGCCAAGCCACAGACGGATTGGTGAGGTTAAGTCCGTTCTATCCACATGGCGGAATCCCCGTGCCATTCAGCGAAGGCTATACCGCAATGTGCGTTGAGGCGATATGGCAGGGGCTGAAAGTGTTTGAATCGGCGGATGTGGACGTAAATATGTTCGCTAACGACACGATGAAGAACATTTCGCGCGAAACGGTGATTTTATGCCGTGTTCTCAATGAAAATATGTACCTTTGCAAGATGAATACACGAGAATTCATATAGATAGAATGAAATTAAAGAATCTGATAGCAGAATGTACTGCATACGACTTCAAGGTGATGCTTGAAGAAAAGAAGCCTAAGAGTTGGCTGAAAAGCGTAAGTGCTTTTGCCAACGGCTTGGGTGGTTCTCTTTTCTTTGGCATAGATAATGATGGCATCGTCAAAGGACTTGGTGATGTGCAGCATGTTTGCGAAGTTATCAGTAGCAAGATACGTGATTACATGGATCCTCTACCAGAGGTGGAAATGATTCCTCATGATATAGATGGTTCACATATATTGCAAATCAAAGTCATTGCAGGGCATTATACTCCATATTACTATGTCGGCGATGGTCAGCGCATAGCCTTTGTTCGTGTTGGTGATGAGAGTCTTCCAACTACGGCAGAGCAAATGGTACGTTTGGTACTGAAAGGTTCTAACAAAACTTACGATTCCCTTCACACAGATTATAAGGTAGAAGACTATGCTTTCACGATATTAGCGAATACTTTCAAAGACCGCACCAAACAAGAATGGAACAAAAAGTATCTCTTATCGTTTGGGTTGGTAACAGCTACAGGGAACCTTACGAATGCTGGCGCACTGTTTGCCGATGACTGCCCATTGTGGCAATCCCGCCTATATTGTACCAGGTGGGATGGAAAGGAAAAGGGGGATGCAATCAATGATGCAGAGTTTACAGGAAACGTCCTTATGCTACTTCGTGAAGCCATGAACTTTGTGAAATCCAACACAAAGAAAGGCTGGGAAAAATTACCTGATGGGCGAAAGAATAAGCCTGAGTATGCAGAACGTGCCATTCTTGAAGCAATGGTTAACCACATTATACATCGTGACTATACGGTAATGGGTGGTGAAGTGCATCTTGACATCTACGATGACCGTTTCACCGTTACGTCCCCTGGTGGAATGTACAATGGAATGCTGATTCAGAACTTAGATATCGCGGACGTTTCTTCTGAAAGACGTAATCCTATCCTTGCAAATGTGATGGCACAGCTTGATTATATGGAGAAACGAGGCAGTGGGCTTACACGTATTTGCAATGAAACCAAAGCATTGGATGGGTATAGGGATGAACTTAAACCTGTTTTCAAATCCACTCCAACTCAATTTCAGACCATTATTTTCGCCTCCTCAGACAGTTCGAATGTCGGAGATAATGTCGGAGACATGTCGGAGACAAAGTTTACTGAACGTCAACGGAAAATACTGATTCTCATCAAAGAATCTCCGATTATAACTGGCCGACAGATGTCGGAGATTTTGTCGGTGAGTCAACGCACCATTGAACGTGACCTTTCTGCTTTACAAAAGAGTGGAATTTTGAAGCGTGAAGGTAATGATAATGGTGGTGTGTGGGTAGTTGTGGTGTAGAATATTTTTAGAAGAAAACTATATATTTGTTCGACACAAAGTGAATATTTATGGCTCAAGATAATATAGTATTGTCAGATATTATTCAGCAAACATTGCTTATTCCTAATTTGGCCGTTAAGAAGCCTTGGTATAAGCATGTTAATTGGATCGATCAATTATGTGCAACAGTAAATCTCATACCATGTGTAGGAGGTGCTATAGCAGGTGAAATAAAAGTAATAATCGATGCTGCTGCCAACTATCAGGTTTCTGACTTTCTTCGTAAATTCATTACATTCATTTATGAATTAGGAGATTTTGGAGACAACGAGAGAATGCAGTTCCTTAAAGAACTTGAAGAATCTGCCCAAGATACAAGTGGCAACATAATGCTATCTATAATTGATAGGCTTGACAATATCCACAAACAAAAAATACTTGCAAATCTTGTTAGGGCCAAGGGTGAAGGAAAAATCACAATAGAAGAATTTTTTCGACTGGAATCTGTTCTGCAAAGGATACCATATGTTGACTTTGAACAACTACCTTTGTATCAAACAGGATATTACGATGATAATGGTGATTCCGAATTGTTGTATTCCACTGGAGTTTTAAGACCTGCAATGTACCATCAAGATGGTGATAAATATGTATTATCTCCTCTCGGTGTTAATTTGATGAAATATGGTCTACGGCTTTCTGTCGAAATGCCACAGGTAAAAGGTACATACACAGGAATAGGATGGGAGGAGATAGGCGAAGTGCCAGATATTGAAGGTGTGAAAGATATTGTAAAGAAAACGATAGAAGATCAACATTATCAAGAGTCAGATCAAGCAATGTTTGATTATGACGTTATTCGAGGAAAGTAAAGTCATCACTCCTAATCCATACAAACAGACGAGGTGATTTTCAAAGTACACCATCATCCAAAACTAATTTGATTTTATACCTCTTATATGTACAGACAATAAAGTAAAGTTGTCTGTATATCCATATAGGATAAGAGGTATCGTTTCAACCGCATCCCATTCTATATTCTCTTTTGTTTACATCAAAGCTGTACTCCCATGCAGCACTACGTCCTCTGCCACATTTCTTATACCTTTTGCTTTTTGCCAGGTGCCCGTTGGTACACACTACGGTGTTTGCATCTTTGTTGAATATGAACCCGTCATCCTTGCGTATGCCGTAAGGTTAGAGAGAATAACAATGAACTTTGTTATATAGAAGCTATATTTTTGAAAACAATAATAGATCTTTTCGTGGTGTGTAAAAGTATTAGTACTTTTGAAATATTGATTTTATGAAGTATCTTTACGACTAAATACTAATATACTTATGCAATACCCCCTTATATCAGAATATCTGGCTGCCATTCGTGATGCTCACGATAATCTTGAAAAGCTAAGCCATTTGGTGCCTGTATTGGATAATTATGGCGAGCCGTACCGTAGCAGCGGTGCGTTTGCTGTCGTATTCAAGATGAAAGACGAACAGACGGGAAAGTGCTATGCCCTAAAGTGCTTCACCGAAGAGCAGGAAGGTCGTGCAGAAGCATACCGCCAGATTGCCGAGGAACTGGAGTTTGTTGATTCTACTTATATTACATACGTAAAGTATCTGGAGAAGGAGCTTTTCGTTGACAGCAACTGCGAGGACGACGAGTTTCCCGTATTGCTTATGGACTGGATTGAGGGCGAGACGATGGAGACATACATCGCCGATCACTATATGGACAACCACGCCATGTCGATGCTTTGCTACCGTTTCTGCAAGATGGCGGCTTGGCTTCGCTCGCAGTCGTTCGCTCATGGCGACATCAAGCCCGACAATATCATGGTGCGCCCCGACGGTACGCTGACGCTTGTTGACTACGATGGCATGTTTGTGCCGGCCATGAAAGGTCAGAAGTCGCCTACTATCGGCACAAAGGACTTTTCGCATCCACTTCGCACCATCGACGATTTCGACGAAACCATTGACGACTTCGCCTTGGCTTCCATAGCCCTCTCGTTAAAAGCAATATCTCTTAATCCGTCTCTGCTCAACGAGTATGGAGCGTCCGACCGTCTCCTCTTCTCAGCCGCTGATTACCTTGACTTGAGCAAGAGCAAGACCATGACAGCCCTACAAGACTTGTTGGCAGACGAGGAAACCAGAACCCTTCTGTCAATGTTCCTATTAGCCAGTGCCAAAAAGAACTTGTCTATGTGTTCCTTCCGACTGTTCAGCGTAGAGAAACCGAAGGAAGAAGTGTGGAGTACGGAGGTTACAGAAGAAGATCTTAAAAATGCCGTAGAGGATGAGTTTGGTGTAAAATATAGTAGGGATTGGAAGAGATTGCTTCGTGCACCAGATAGCTTGGGGGGTGGATATTCAATTAGTGAAGGAGTAAAAGTTATTGGAGATTCGGCTTTTTGGGGGTGTGAATCTCTCACCAGCATAAATATCCCAAATGGTGTCACAACGATTGGGAACGCGGCTTTTCAGGGGTGTGAATCTCTCACCAGCATAAATATCCCAAATAGTGTCACAACGATTGGATGGTGTGCTTTTTATGCTTGCGACTCACTCACCAGCATAAATATCCCCAATAGTGTCGCAACGATTGGAGAGGGTGCTTTTTACGTTTGCAACTCTCTCACCAGCATAAATATCCCAAATAGTGTTACAACGATTGGAAAGAATGCTTTTTTGGGTTGCAGATCCCTCACCAGCATAAATATTCCAAATAGTGTCACAACGATTGGAGATTCGGCTTTTGACGGTTGCGAATCTCTCACCAGCATAAATATCCCAAATGGTGTCACAACGATTGAAAATGGTGCTTTTTTGGGTTGCAACTCTCTCACCAGTATAAATATCCCAAATAGTGTCACAACAATTGGAATGTATGCTTTTTGGGGTTGCAACTCTCTCACCAGCATAAATATCCCAAATGGTGTCACAACGATTGGAGAGGGTGCTTTTTCCGGTTGTAAATCTCTCACCAGCATAAATATCCCAAATAGTGTCACAACGATTGGAGAGGGTGCTTTTAGCGAATGTATAAACCTTCCCTCACATATAAAGTCTGACATCATTCAACGTTTTGGCGAAGAAGTCTTTAAATAATGATAGTAATAGAATCCAAGCGCAGGAAGCGCGAAAATATACTAAAGAAATATCCTAATGCGGTAATTGCTGATGTTACAAGCCAAGCCACAGATGGATTGGTGAGGTTAAGTCCGTTCTACCCACATGGTGGTATCCCCGTTCCATTCAGCGAGGGCTACACCGCAATGTGCGTTGAAGGGATATGGCAGGGGCTGAAAGTGTTTGAAACGGCGGATGTGGACGTAAATATGTTCGCTAACGACACGATGAAGAACATAAAGCGTACCGTGAGGCGATTCGGTAAACCACTCGGACACCGAAAAGGAGTGAAAGGAACAGAATTGCTGGGATACATAGAGGCGCGTAAACAAATCTATCTGCCTGCCTACAAGTGGGTACTTGAGAACAAGGTGGCGAACATCATTGAGCGGTTGAGAGAAGCCAGCAAGACGAAAACAATCGTGCTGCTCGACTATACCACAAACTGCGACATTGATGATCCGACGAAACCTTTGTCGCACGCCTTTCTGATTAAAGCATACGCTGAGGGACTGTATCCTTTCGGCGACAAGAAACTACAGACGGAGACAGAGCATATGCCGTTGCTGTTCTAAAAAACTTAAGACCCCAAAATAATTATGAGCAAAAGAAACGATTGGGAGGAGTTCAAGAAACTTCTCGAACAGCATAACATCACAAAGCTGTATCACTTCACAGACCGCGACAACTTGGAAAACATCATCAAGAACGGCGGTCTCTACTCGTGGAAAGACTGTGAGGAGCGTGGTATTGCCATCTCCAAGCCGGGCGGTGGCGGAGCAGGTTCGCTGTCGTGGTCGCTCGACCAGCAGGCAGGTCTGGAACATTACGTTCGCGTCAGCTTCACAAGCAATCACCCTATGATGTATGTAGCCATGAACGAAGGCAGAATATCAAACCCCGTGCTGTTGGAAATTGACCCAGAGGTGATATACGATGAGAACACGCGCTATGCAGACCGCAACGCAACACGAAGCGGAGCAAAAATAGGCGGTACGCTAAACGACTTCAAGCGGATTCACTTCCAGACCGTAAAGGCAAAGAAGCATTTCGACCTCGACACAGACGAACAGCCTTTCTATCAAGCTGAGATATTGGTAAAGAATTCAATCCCGTTGAAGTATATCACCAATATCGGCAACTTTGGCATACCTATTCCGAGTCAGCCTCAGCAGATGCAGAGCAAGAACGCTTACACAGCACGTGTAGACCGCGAGCATCCTACAGCATTCATCTTCCTTGTTGACCAAAGTGTGTCGATGAAGCGTTTAACAACTTTCAATGGAGAGGACATGACGCTATCTGAAGCTGTGGCACGAATAGTGAACTCGCAGATAAACGAACTTGTGGAACGTTGCGTGAAGAATAACGAAACACGCCACTACTTCGACATTGCCGTAATAGGATATGGTACGGAGGCTTACAGCGCATGGAACGGATCGTTGGAGGGTAGAGATTTTGTCACGCCTGAAGAAATTAGAGACAATCCGTTTATGAAAAAGGTGGTTAAGGAAGAAGTGCGCACACGCAAAGGCATCGCAATAAAGGAGGTGGAAAAGAAACAATGGATGACGGCACGTCATGATGGCAGCTGGACTCATATGGACAAGGCATTCAAGCGTGCAGAAGGTCTGTTGGAGAACTGGATGAATCAACACCACGACAAGGACTGCTATCCACCGACAATCATAAACATCACAGACGGAGAATATAACGGAGTGTCGTACGACGATATGCAGCAGTTGTCAAACCAGTTGAAGTCGATGTTTACCAACGATGGCAACGTGTTGCTTTTCAATATCCATGTAGTGCCAGGACATACCGAGTCGGTGGTTTTCCCTGCTTCGCTCGACGAGCTGAACGGCAACGGCTATGGCGAAAAGCTATACAATATGGCAAGTCTGTTGCCGCTTAACTACAATGAGCAGATGAGGACCATCTTCGGTGACAAGCAAACCGACATACGCTATCATGCCATGGGTGTGAACACAGGTATGGAACACCTTGTAAAGATGATGAAGATTGGCACCCTGTCAAGCATGTTCGTTAACAATAACAAGTAGGAAGATGTGTAAAAGTGTAAGCATAGCAAAAACTAACGACCACACGCCCAACGAGGACGCTGTGTTCTGTTCACCACTGTGCATAGCCGTATCGGACGGAGCAGGAGGCTGTGGACTCTATGCTGATGAGTGGTCGAGGTATCTGATGGAGCATCTACCAAAGGATGCTCCGCTTTGTTCGTTTGCAGAATTTGATGAATGGGTGGACGGCATTTGGGAGGCGTTCTACAATGAGCATGAAGAACGGGCTAAGGAAGGCGATGGTATCTTGCTTAACAAGTTTTACAACGAAGGCTCGTGCGCCACAGTTGCTGCAGTTTGGAAGTCTGATGATAAAGAATGTAGATGGATAGCGTATGGCGATAGTGTTATTTTCCACTATAATCGTCACACAGGATTACTGGAACATAGCTTTACACGATTGGCCGACTTCAGCAATCCTCCCCGCCTCGTCAGCTGCAAGGACTCATTAGAAGAAGAAGGATTCCGTAGCGGCGTGTTTTCTATTGATGACGCATCCATAGTGTTTGCTGCAAGCGATGCCCTTTCGCATTATGTGCTGATGATGTACGAACTGTCGAAAAGTGAGGAGTTTGAAAGCGAACTGATGGAGCTGCGAATGAAACGAACAAGCAATTCGCAACTGCTTCAAATGGCAGAGAAAGAGGCGCTCAAGTTTTACGATGATGTTCTCAATCCTCTTTTAAGAAGTGTAGACTCAGAAGCCGACTTTAAGGAACTGATGGAGTCTTTGTGTGTAAAAAAACTTATTGACACCGACGATTACACGTTGGCAATATTATAAAACAACAATGCGTAACGGAAACAAATAAATTACGACTTCAAACGGCGTTTTTCTTTAGCCAATGATTTTGTTGTGGTTGCTATCAAGCCACTTTTTGATATTTTGGGAGACAAAACCTAATTTGGGTGACGCATTGACGAAGTCAAGAATAGTGTTCACACAACGGAAGTTGCAATAACTCGCCAAGCACCATTTTCATGACGTGCCATGTAGCCATTGTCAACCATGCGCTTTACAAGTTTCTGAACAGCAGACATGTTGATGCCTAACAGGTTTGTCAATTCAGCGAAAGTGATATTCTAATGTCATATTATTCGATGTCTTATGAGGGTGTGTCGAAACTCAATTTGTGCGGGCTGAAAGCCCAATGATTGTCCTTAGCCCTGGGCAAGCGAAGCGGCACCCAGGGTTAGCGTATGTAGGAACAGTTGCGCCCTGTAAGGTAGGGTGTTCAAAATTGGAATCAAAAGCGCGACCGTTTTTGTTGCATTTTAAGTTGCCCGAAACGCGCTGCAAAAAAACGCAAGCACTAATGGGGGCGACGCGTCTCGCGTCGGGAAAAGATTCAGCTATTATTTGGTAGAGTTTATATTTTCCTCCTTTCTCTATCCCGACGCGAGACGCGTCGCCCCCATTAGTGGTAGCGTTTTGTGCTTGAGATTGTTCGGATATTTACTTTTTACAGGACAGCACTAATACCCTATCGGGTGTAAAATAGCATTGGTGGCATGGGGCTTGTGTGCCTCATGCCGCCAATGACAGGGGAGAGAGTGTGTGTGGGGGATTAGCGCACGTCGTAGCCCAGCTTGCTGAGTACCTCGTTGCTGATGTCGATGCTTGGTGAGGCAAATATGATGCCGTTGTCGGACGCGCGGTCGAGAATGAGCTGGAAGCCCTTGGTGGTGGCTATGCTCTTGACGGCGTTGTAAATTTCGTCCTGTATAGGCTCGATGAGGCTTTGGCGCTTTTTGTAAAGCTCGCCCTCGGGCCCGAAGTATTTCTTTTTAAGGTCGGCCGCCTCTTTTTCCTTGTCGACGATGGCCTTTTCGCGCTCCTTCTTTTGTGCGTCGCTTAGGAAGACACTCTCGTTTTGATAGTTTTTGTAGAGCGTTTGTGCCTTGTTGCTGAGTGCTTCGACCTCTGCCTGCCACGACTTGGAGGTTTGGTTGAGCTGCTCGTTGGCACGCTCGTAGGCAGGTATGTTGCTGAGAATATACTCCATGTCGACGAGGGCGAACTTTTGTGCGCTGGCACTGAATGAGGTGCACAGGGCGATGAGCAATAATAAAGCTAACTTTTTCATGAGCGTAAAAGTGTGTTGTTAGAATTCCTGGCCAATGATGAAGTGGAACTGTGAGCCGCCTGCGCGCTTGCCCGTGTATCCGCTGATGTACTTTTGGAAACCATAGGCCCAGTCGATACCCATGAGGCCCACCATGGGGAGCAGTATGCGCACACCTACACCGGCAGAGCGCTTCATGTTGAGGGGGTTGAACTTTTTGACATCGGTCCAGGCATTACCTCCCTCGATAAATGCCAGTGCAAAGATTGAGGTTGAGGTTTCGAGCATCAAGGGGTAGCGCAGTTCGAGAGTCATGCGGCTGTAGGCGTAGGCGTCGCCGTAGTAGGAGTTGTTGCCCGAGAGTGAACCGTTTTCGTAACCGCGCAGTCCGATGGTCTCGGTGGCGTAGCCTGTAGAATAGCCCGACATGCCGTCGCCGCCCACGTAGTAGGTTTCGAAAGGCGACTTTTTGTGGCGGTTGTAGGCACCGAGTATGCCCATTTCGAAGCGTGTCATGAGCACGGGAGCCTTGACGGCGCTTGAGAGTGCTGTGAAGTTGCGGAACTTGAGTTTCCACTTGTGGTATTCAATCCAGCGGTACTTCTCCTGCATCTCCTTTTGGTAGTTGGCGCTCTGTGGGTTGGTGGCCAGGTTTTTGTAGTTGCGCCCGTCCCAGAGCGAGTAGGGTGGTGTGAGTGTGGCCTGTAGCAGGAACTCAGAACCCTTGCGCGGGTAGAAGGGGTGGTCGGTAGAGTTGCGCTGCAATGAGAGCGAGAGGTTGATGTTGTTGCAGTTGCCGTCGGTTATGAGGAAGTATTGCCACGACTTGAGCATGTAGCGTGTGTACGACAGTTCGGCCATGAAGGTGAAGTAGTCGTCGGGCCAGCGCAGACGTTTGCCGAAGCCAAGGCTGAGGTTAACCATCTTGACGTACTTGTCGGGGTCGTAAGCGTCGGTGTAGTAGTTGGAGCTTGTGCCGTAGCCGTAGGCGTAGTTGTAGAGGTTGTTGTAGTAGTTTTGGTTGATGTAGTTGGAGTTTACATCACTCTGCTTGCTGTATGATATGTTGAAAGAGAGCTGGTTGGGTCGCTTTCCGCCGAGCCATGGTTCGAGGAAACTGAGTCCGTAGTTTTGGTAGTAAGTACCGTTGGTTTGCACTTGCAGCGAGAGCGTCTGTCCGTCGCCCTGCGGTATGAAGCCGGCGCGTTTGTAGCCCTTTCGGAAGAGGTTCTGCACTGAGAAGTTGGTGAACTTCAGTCCTACGCGTCCCACGATACCGGTCTGTCCCCAGCCGGCTGAGAGTTCGATTTGGTCGCCGCCCTTTGAGGTGAGCGGGTAGTTGAGGTCGACGGTGCCGCTCACGGGGTCGGGCTTGATGCCGCTTTGGCCAAACTGTGACTGCAGCGCTTCGGGGTCGAACTGGTTCATTTGTGCGAGGTCCTGAATGGAGCGCTTGATGCTCTCCATTGAGAAGAGGTCGCCCGGCTTTGTGCGTAGCTCGCGTCGTATGACGTTTTCGTACACACGTGTGTTGCCGGCTATGCGCACATGGTTGAATGTGGCCTGCTGGCCCTCGCGAATGCGCATTTCGAGGTCGATGGAGTCGCCCACGACGTTTACCTCGACGGGGTCGAGCCTGTAGAACACGTAGCCGTTGTTATAGTAGAGGTTGCCCACGGCGTCGTCGTCGCTGGTAAGGCGTTTCTCCATGAGCGTCTGGTTGTAGACATCGCCCTTGTTGAGCTGTAAGATGCGCTGCAGGAGGTCGGAGTTGTACACGGTGTTGCCCACCCACGAGATGTTGCGCACATAGTACTTGGTGCCCTCGTAGACGTTGAGGTGAATGTTGACGTGCTTTTGGTCGATGGTTTGCACGCTGTCGGCCGTGATGAGTGCGTCGCGGTAGCCCCATTCGTTGAGCTTTTCAATGAGGAGGCCCTTGTCCTCGTCATACTTTTCGGGCAGGAACTTCTTTGAGCGGAACATGTTGACAAAGCTCTTTTCGTGCGTCTTTTTCATGGCGCGCTTGAGTTTTGCCACGTGTTTTGGGTTGGCTCCGGTGATGAAGATCTTGTGCACCTTCACCTTTTCGTTCTTGTTGATGTCGATATCCACCAGCACGCGGTTGTCGCCCGTCACGTCCTCGCGTTGTGTGATGTGCACCTCGCAGTTTTTGAAGCCCTTCTCCACAAAGTGCTTCTTGATGTAGTGCTCGGCGCGGTTCACCATGTCGGTGGTGATTTGGTTGCCGGGCTGAAAGCCGATAATCTTTTCGCAGTCCTCGCGTTCCGACTTTTTGACGCCGGTGTATCGTATGCTCGATATGCGTGGTTGTGCGGTGAGTTTGATGTGCAGGTAAGCTTTGCCGTCGACAATGCTGTCGGCCACAATCTCAACGTTCGAAAAGATTTTCTGGTTCCAATAGCGTCGCACGGCCTCGCTGATGTCGGGCCCGGGAATTTCGTAGGTGTCGCCCACGTTGAGGCCCGATATGTTGAGCAGGTAGTCGTTGTCGTAGCCTTTCATCTCGTCCACGGTGAGGCCTCCCAGCACATAGCGAGGGTGGTTGGCCGTGTAGGTGATGACGGGCTTGTTGTCGTTGTTGTCACCCTCTGCGGTCTGTGCTTGTGCGGCGGTGGCCAGCGGTGCGGCCATAGCCATCAAGATGAGCAGTTTGCGTGAGTTGTATTTCATTTATCGTTGTGTTGTTGCGTAAGGTGAGCGCGTGTGTGGCTCGTTGGGAGCTGTAAGCGCTGTATGTTGCGGTGGCGGCGGGCAGAGTTGGGCATGGCTCCAGGCCGGGTTGTCACACGTCAAGCCTTGGTCACTTGTTCGCTTGTTTTTCCGTAGCGCCGTTCGCGGTGGTTAAACCATTCGATGGCCTTTACGAGGTCGGCCTCGTGAAAGTCGGGCCAGAAGGTTTGGCAGAAGTAGAGTTCGGTGTAGGCACACTGCCACAGCAGGTAGTTGCTCAGCCGCACCTCGCCGCCTGTGCGTATGAGCAGGTCGGGGTCGGGCATGAAGTTGGTGCTGAGGTGGTCCGTTATGGTTTGCTCGTTGATGTCGGCCGGTGCGAGTTTGCCCTCGGCCACTTCGGCCGCAATGCGCTGCACGGCATCGGTCATTTCCCATCGCGAGCTGTAACTCAGGGCAATAACCATGGTCATGCCCGTATTGACAGATGTGCGCTGCTGCAGGCCGAGTATCGACTCGCGCACCACCTCGGGCACGCGGCTGAGGTCGCCAATGATGCGCAGGCGCACGTTGTTGTTCATAAAGAGTTCCTCCTCGAGCGATGTCAGAATGAGCGACATCAGTGCAGCCACCTCGTTGGCCGGGCGGTTCCAGTTTTCGGTAGAGAAGGTGTAGAGCGTCAAGAACTTTACGCCCAGATTGGAGCAGGCCGTGGTAATTTCGCGCACGGCCACAACGCCTTGTTGGTGTCCCATGCTGCGGTCGAGACCGCGTGCTTTGGCCCAACGTCCGTTGCCGTCCATGATGATGGCTATGTGGGCAGGTATCTTTTGCATAAGTTTCTCTTTGTATAGGTTAGGGGGGTGTGAGTGCCTCAGTCCCTGTTGCACGTGGGGCACTTTGGGTTGAGGTCGTAGGTGAGGGTGAGGGAGAGGGTAGAGTAAATGTCTTTGTTGCGGAACATTTCGCTCTTGATGCCCAGAGGCGCTTCGAGTCCGTCGAGTTTGTCGCTCAGGCTGAAGTGTACCAGCCAGTCGAGCCCCAGGTTGAGGCGTGGCCCCAGTTTGTATTTAAGTCCTGCGCCGAGTGGAATGTTGGCTGTAAAAGCCTTTCCTGCGGCGCCGTAAGTCAGTCCGAACCCCATTTGCAAATAGGGCACGATGCGTGAGTAGTGGCGGTAGTCGCGCTCATAGCCGTAGGGCAGGAAGTGCAGTTCGTAGAGTGCCGACAGGTCGTATATGGCGCTGCTCACTTGGTAGTTGAGCCGTTCGGCCCCTGCAGCCCCGGTGTTGGCTGGATAAAAGGCTTTGAGCCCGGCGGTGCTGCCCATTGCTTGTGCAAAGCTGAACTGTGTTTTGAGTGCCATGCGCGGATTGAAGGGGAAGCGTGCCATCGCGGCGGCAGCCATGCCTATGTTGTCCTTGACATCGGTAAAGTTGAAAGCGCCGCCAATGCCGGCACCCAGTTCCAGACGGTATACGCTCTCGTCGGCCTGCACTTGTGCGCGGGCTTGGGTGGGGGCGGTGAGAGCTGCCACACACAAACACACCAATGCGGCCAACACCGCAAGGTGCTGCCGCATGACGATGAATATGTGATTAATTGTGGCCAAAACAAATATAGATGATGCAGATGTGCAGGTGATGCGCTCGCTATGCTCGCAGATGTGCAGCCGCTGTGCTTGTTATTCCCACCCGAGGCGGTTGATGCGTCCTTTATACACCACACCGGTGCCGCCGCAGATGAGCCAGATGTAATTGCTGGCATCGGTGGTAACGGCCAGCGAGGTGGTCCCCGTCAGCGCGGGGTGTGTCAGCACATCGGTGCGCCATGTGCGACCGTTGTCGCGGCTCACATAAAACGGGGCAACTACCCCTTCGGCATTGAGGCCGGCGAGCACCGTGTTGGTGTCGTAGCCAAAGAGTGTGTGCTGCTGCACAACGGGACAGGCATAAGCGCCCAACTCGCTGGTTTGGGGCAAGTTGTACCACGGCGTGAAGAAACCGCTCACCGAGTCGATGTCGTGTTTCCACACATTGGCCTTGCCACCTTCAATGCCCACCATGACGAGCATCTGGGCCGGTTTGTTAATGCGCGAGGCCACCGTGGCCGAAGCCACATTGTTGCCCGCAGGCAGCTGTGCGTCGGTGTCGATGGCAGACGGTGCCCAGTCCGTGCCATTGGCCGAGGCCCACATCTGTGCGTTAGAAATGGCATAAATGCTGTCGGCCGTGCAGCCCGCTATGGCGCTGAAAGTGTGGTGCGTGGTGGCCGTTTGCCAACCCTCGGCAGCGTTGGCCGAGTGCATGAGCGTGCCGTTGGCCAGAGCATAAAAGTGGCCGTCGAAGTGTGTCACGCTGCGCACATCAAAGCCCGTGGCGCTGATGTTGGCCGCACTGCCGTCAAAGTCGGGGGCCATGACAGACGTCTGCACCACCTGCACCTTGCCGTCGGCGCGCTGGCCAAACACATAGAGCGTGTTGCCCGTGGTGAGCGCGCGGCTCTTGACAAACGAGGCCACATCGCTCAGCGGATTAGCTGCCACCTGCTGCCATGCCGTAGAGTCGGCCTCCTGGCGGTGCACGCGAATGTCGAAGGTGTAGGTGCGCTTGCGTTCACCATACGTGTCGTACACCGACACCTCGCGCTTTACGCTGAAGTCGGTGCTGTCGGTATAAGTGTAGAGCGTATCCTTGCCCGAGTAGAGGCTCTTGATGGCCAGTGTGCCCGTGCTGCTAATGCCCTTCGAACTGGCAAACACCAGTTTGTCGGTGCGTGTGCCGGTAGGCAGAGAGTCCTCGTTGAATATGCGGTTGTTCACCTGGTCGATGGTCAGGTTGTAGGCAGCCCCCGTCACCGTGTAGGTGTAGGTAGTGTCGCGGCCGGCTGCATTGACCATATGCACCTGGCGTTTGAGGGTACCCATTGTGGCCGAGGTTATGAGGCAGTCGCGTGCCGAGTCGCTCTCGGTCACTTCGCTCGACGTGTCGCAAGCCGTGGCCAGTGTGAGTCCGGCTGCCAGGGCGAGTATGAGGCTGAATATGCTGTTCTTCTTCATATATTATAATGTGGGGTAAGGCGGCTGCTTGCCAATACAATAATGTATACTTGCAGCGTAGTGCCTACTTTATCAAGTTACAAAAATACGTACAAAATCTTACTTATCCGTCCTTTCGGTTATATTTATCTTGTTTTAACGCGAGGACAAACGTGTGTGACGCATTGTTGAACAACTCTTGCAAATAACGGGCCTGCGGCAAGTCAGAGGCGGCAGCCGTTGGTGTCAGCGTTTGGCCACCTTCACCCCGTTTACAATGTAAAGGCCCGGTGCGGCAGTCTCCCATGAGGCTATGCGGCGTCCGCTCATGTCGTAGATGGCTTTGGCCGGTTGGCGTACCACGGTAGCAGTCTGCCCGATGCCAGTTATTGAGGCGTCAAGATAGCCGAAAGTGATGCTGCCGTCGGGTTGTACCGCAATGTTATAGATGGGGCGTTTCAGCAACTTGCTGCTGCCATTATACAGCGTGTCGGTAGGAGTTTTGGCATCGGGGAACTGTGTAATCCCCTTGGCGCCGGGAAAGAGGTCGGCGCGGTAGCCGGCAAACAAAGCATTCATGTTCATGCTCTCGCTCGTGGTATTGCCCTCCTTTATGCCGTCGGCCGGCACAAACTGCATGCGCTGGTGGTCCCGCTGGGTGTTGACTCGGTTGTTGTTCCATGCCGAGCGGTCGTAGTCAATGTGCGTGATGAGCATGCCAGTGCCCATGGTCTTGGTGTGCCAGGTGTTTGTGGTGCGGTTTTCAAACATATAGTACTCGTTGGCATGCTCGGGGTTGCGCACCACGTAGGCGCGGGCACCGCCCTCGTTGCCTTGCGAGCCGTCGAGAGCCAGCAGGCGGCAGGCCTGTGCGCTATCGGTGAGTTCCGTCACATGCAGCCAGCCCAGGTAGCTGCGCTCGTGGGCCGTGTAGCCTATGGGGCGGTAGCCGTTCTGGTAATATTGGCCGTAGTCCATGATGTCCCAATAGCCCATGGTGTTGAAAGCCGAACTGTTCTGCGTGTTATAATAGTCGGGCAAACCAAGAGCGTGGCCAAACTCATGGGCAAAAAGGCCCACACCATCTATGGCGGCTCCCGTCACATCGTTGGGGCCCGTGCCATAAGTTTGCAGCAGTTCGTTGCCCATAAAGTAGGAGCGCACTTGGTATTTGTTGTCGTTCACACTGAAACTGCTCTGCTGAAACTTGGCCCACAGGTAGTTGCTGTGGCCGTCCTCAAACGACGATTGCTGCCCCGGCCCCGCAAACATGAGCACTACCATTGGCACATCGGTGCTGCCTGGGGTGCAGTAAGCCCCAAAGTCCACCACTTTCGAAGCCTCGGCCAGCGCGTCAATCACAAATTGCCGGGCATTGGGGTCGGTGACGCCTTTGCTGCCGTCCTTGCCGTAGTATACATAGTCGCGGGGCAGTTTGACGTGGGCTACTACCTCAAAAGTAGGGGTAAACAGGCTGTCGCTCTGTGCCACAAAGTAGTCGCGCACCGAGCCGCGTGCAGCGGGTTCGTCGCGGTAGCCCGTTTCGTTAAAGAAGCGTGTCACCTTGGCAGTGGTAATGGTGTCCTGAAATGCGCGGTCGGCAAAGTCAACCATCACCACGGGCAGTGTGGGGCTGCCAATGCTCTGCACGGCGCCCTGTGCACTCTTGCCATATTCGCCCAACCCGTCGGGCGTGCTGGTGGTCAGGCTCTTGGCACTCATGCCCCCCTGACGCACCACGGGGGCCACGGGCAGTGCGGCGTTGAGCAGTGCCTCGGCCTGTGCCGTGCTTAGGCGTGGTTGTGCCGTGCTGCGGGCCGCATGGCCGGCAAGGGTGGTGCCAATGGCGAGCTGTCCGTCAGCGTTCAGCGTGGCATAGTAGTAGTGTCCGTCGGTGCCGGGCAGCACGGCGGTGCCGTCGAGGCTGTAGAGCGTGTAGCGCCCGTTGCCCACGGCATTGATGGTGACCACCTGTCCGTTGGGCTGTTGGTGGCTGATGGTGCGGCGTACGGGAGTGGTGGCTTGCATGGCAGCTGTGGCACAAGTGGCAAGCGCAAGTGACAGTATGGTGTGTCGGAGTTTCATTTGTAGTATTATATATTATATAGGCGTATAACACCTGCTTGTTCGTTACGCTTTGGCGTAATTAGCAAACAGGTTGACAAGTTAACGGGTTAACAGGTAAGTTGGTCCAGCTTTCTGAGCTTCTTGCCAGTCTTACCTTGGCATAATAAGTAGTGTATAACATACTTACTTGTAAACTTGTCAACTTGTTACCACGTTGACTAAGAATGTTGCCAACGTGTTATTCGTTAGTTTTTTCAACAATGATAGTTGCTTCGCTGACACTAACCACGCGCACGGGTGTGCCAGGATTTATAAATTCGCCCGATGACTTCACCTCAACCTGTTTGCCGCCTATGGTGGCGTTGCCCACAAGGGCCAGTCGTGTGAGGGCTTTGCCGGTGTCGCCGGGCTTAACCGACAGCTGGTCGGTGGTGGCGTTGGTTGATGTGATGGCGGTGTGGAGGCTCATGCGGTCGAAGGTGCGCGAGTGGGCCACAATGTAGAGCATGATGCCCAACACGGCCAAACCGATGACTACGGCACCGCAGGCCCAACCAAAGCCGTAGTCGGTGTAGATGAGCACAACGTCGGCCAGGGCACAGATTATCGAACCGATGCCTGCCAGGCCGAACCCCGGGGTGATGAATATCTCTATCAACCCGAGTATGAGCGTAAAGGCTGCGAGTATGATGATAACAGTCATGGGGGGGGAGGTTAAGGGGTTATGAGGTTATGGGGTTATGAGGGGAGGGGTTATGAGGTTATAAGGTTATGGGGTTATAAAGTTACCTCTGCTTGTGTTAAGGACTATGGGGTTAGAGGCAAATGGCAAGTCTGTCATATACTTACATTCCATATATCTCTGTCAATAATGCAGAGCATACTTACCCGTCAACCTCGTCAACCCTGTTAACTTGTTAACCCGTCACCCCCGTCAATCAATAAGCCGCCCGGTATTTGCCCTCGTCCTGGTCGTCCATCATCGACAGATACGACGCATAGCGCGATGGGGCCAGACGGTGTTCCTCGAGCGCCTGCAGCACAGCGCAGCCCGGCTCGTGGGTGTGGGTGCAGTTGTTGAAGCGGCAGTCGGCCGATATGGCAAATATGTCGCGAAAGTAGTGCGCCACCTCGTCGCGTTCGATGTTGAAAGTGCCAAAGCCCTTTACCCCCGGAATGTCGATGAGCGCACCCCCGTCGGGCAGTTCAAACAACTCGCTGTAAGTGGTGGTGTGCATGCCCGTGCCGTGGGCGTCAGATATTTGTGCCGTGCGCACATGGGCATCGGGAATAAGCAGGTTGAGCAGTGTCGACTTGCCCACCCCCGAGTGGCCGGCCAGCAGCGTGGTGCGCCCTTGCAGCGCCTGACGCAGCGGTTCAATGCCTTGGGCGTTGAGGGCCGACATGCGGTAGCACTCGTAGCCAATGTTGGTGTACAGCGCCTGCCAGTAGTTCATCACCTCGCGCTCGGCAGGGCTGAGGTCGTCCTCCTTGTTAAAGGCAATGCACACCGGCACGCGGTAAGCCTCGGCCGAGGCCAGAAAGCGGTCGATAAAGGTAGTGCTCGTTTCGGGGCGTGCAATGGTCACCACGAGCAGAGCCATGTCCACGTTGGCGGCCAGAATGTGGCTCTGTTTCGACAGGTTCGAAGCCTTGCGAATGATGTAGTTGCGTCGCTCGTCAATTTCGGTGATAAAGGCTGCCGCCTCCTCGCTGCCCTTGGCGGGTTGCTCCTTGATGGTCACCCCATCGCCCACGGCTACGGGGTTGGTAGAGCGTATGCCGCGCAGGCGGAAGTTGCCTTTCACCTTACATTCAACGGCACGCCCGTCGTCGGTGCGCACCAGGTACCAGCTGCCTGTGCTTTTGATTACTTTTCCGTGCATGAAGTGTGGGGGAATAAACAGTTAAGAGTTTAAGAGTCAAGAACACGGGCCTGGCTGGCAGTGCCTCTGTGCTGAACTCTTAAACTCTCAAATTGTGTTAGTCACATCGCGGTGTGTTTGTGGTTACACCGTCATGATTTCCTTGTTCTTGGCGGCAAGAATTTCCTCGATGCTCTTCACCTTCTTGTCGTGTATCTTTTGCAGATTAGCCTCGGCGTCCTTCTCCACGTCTTCGGGCAGACCGTCCTTCAAGGCTTTCTTCAGTTTGTCGATGCCATCGCGGCGTGCGTTGCGAATGGCCACTTTAGCCTCTTCGGCCTCCTTGGCACACTGCTTGGTGAGCTGCTTGCGTCGGTCCTCGGTAAGGGGGGGGATGCCCAAGCGGATAACCTCGCCGTTGTTTTCGGGCATGATGCCGATGGTAGAGTCGATGATAGCCTTTTCAATAACGGGGAACATATTCTTCTCCCAAGGCTTGATGGCGATGGTGCGTGAGTCAGGGGTAGTGATGGCTGCCACATTGTTGATGGGCACCATCGAGCCGTATGAGTTGACGCGCAGGTCGTCAAGGATATGTACGTTGGCCTTGCCGGCACGGATTTGGGCGAGCGTGTCTTCGAGGTGCATCACGCTCATGTCCATTTTCTCCTCGCTGTCGCTGAGGCATTTCTTTACGTCGAGCATATTGTCAGTGTTTGTTGTGAATGTTACGTGTGTTGTGCGGCTGCTGTTGTGCAAACTGAGAGCAGAAAGTCAAGCTTGCTTGAACTTTATGCCGAGGTGCAGCCTATCTTCTGCAAAGATAGTGCAAACTGAGAGCAGAGATACAAGTTTACTTGTAATCTTTGCCGAGGTGCAGCCTATCTTCTGCAAAGATAGTGCAAACTGAGAGCAGAGATACAAGTTTACTTGTAATCTTTGCCGAGGTGCAGCCTATCTTCTGCAAAGATAGTGCAAACTGAGAGCAGAGATACAAGTTTACTTGTAATCTTTGCCGAGGTGCAGCCTATCTTCTGCAAAGATAGTGCAAACTGAGTGATATTGCAAAGCAAAGTGGTGCAAAAAGCATCGGCCTATCCCTCCACCAGCATGATAGCCTCGTCTTTCAGTTCGTCAGGCAGGTTAATGCCGCGCAGTTGCAGTGAGCGCAGCCAAGCCGCCACCTCGTCGGGGCGCATGGTTGTCATAACCTCCTCAAACTGCGCCGCTTCGTCGGGAGAGTAAGCGTTTGAGGCACGGCCCTTGTAGGCGTCAAGTTCCTCATCGTCAAAGTATTCAATGTCGGGAGCCAGTGCGTCGGCCATGAGCTGCTCCTTTTCGCACACAGCGTGTTTGCCGCAGCACCCCTCGGGGCGCTTGCGTATGTGGGGCATTTCGCTTATTTCGCCACGGCGCAGTTTGGCCTGCAGCGTGCGGTTGCGCAGCCAGCCGGCCACAAGGGCCACAAGGCAAAGGCCGAGGAGCGAGAGTAACAATATTTGCATGGTGATAATAAGTTGTTGAAGTCTCGGATTTAGTTTCGCAATAAAAGACGCTGCGAAAAAACGCAAGCACTAATGGGGGCGACGCGTCTCGCGTCGGGCATTTTTCAGCAGCCCCGTCACCCCGTCACCCTAATCCTTCAAGGTCCTCCCAGTAGCGCGGGTAGCTCTTGCTCACCACCTCGGGGTTGGCAATCTGCACCCCCTCACACACCATGGCAGCCGGTGCAAAAGCCATGGCCATGCGGTGGTCGTGATAAGTGGCAATGGGTTGGCCGTTGTAGTGGGGCGTGCCATCGGCGTAGCTGTCAATGTAGAGCACATCGTCAGCCTCAATGCCCAGTGCAATGCCAAACTTGGCCAGTTCGGCTTGCAAGGCCGCCATGCGGTCAGTCTCCTTGATGCGCAGCGAGCGTAGTCCGCTAAATCTGAACGGGCGCCGCAGCATGGCACAGGTCACCACCAGCGTTTGCGCCAGGTCGGGCTGGCCAATCAGGTCAAGCTCATAAGTCTGGCCCTCGGGCAGCAGCGCGTCGGCACACTTTGTCAGCACCACGAGCTCGTGTTCAGTGTCGTAGGCCGTGTGCACGCCCAGCGGCTCAAAGTAGCGGCTCACGGCACTGTCGCCCTGCAGACTCTCCTTGTAGAGCCAGGGCAGTGTGATGGTGGCACCGGCATCGGGCGTGAGCGCCATCATCTCATACCAGTACGAAGCCGCGCTCCAGTCGCTCTCCACCGGGTATATCACATCGCTCAGGTAGGCGTGTGGTGCCACGTGCAGCGTGTGCGCGTCAGTCCACTCAATGTCGGCCCCAAAGGTGCGCATCATGCTCACCGTCATGTTGATGTAGGGGCGCGATATGATGTCGCCCACAAGTTCGAGCGTAAGGCCCTGGGCCATGGTGGGCGCCACAAGCAGCAGGGCCGATATGTACTGCGAACTCACGCTGGCGGGCAAACTGATGCGGCCGCCCTGCAAGCTGCGCCCCTTGACGTGGAGGGGCGGATAGCCCTCGTTATCCACATAGCTGATGTCGGCCCCCAACTGCCGCAGCGCGTCAACAAGCACCTTGATAGGGCGTTGGCGCATGCGCTCAGTGCCGGTAATGGTGTGCTCCTCGCCACGGCAAATGGCAAAGTAGGCCGTCATAAAGCGCATGGCGGTGCCAGCGGCCATGATGTCCACCGTGGCAGGCCGTTGCGTCAGGGCGCGCCACATCACATAGGTGTCATCGCAGTTCGACATGCGCTCCACACTCGAGTCGGGGCCGCTCAGCGCGCAGAGCAGCAAGGCACGGTTGCTGATGCTCTTCGACGAGGGCAGATTGATGGTGGCCCGCAGCGTGGCAGGCAGATTGGGCGAATATGTGGTGGGTCCTTCCATAGTATCTTTGTATATAATATATATATGCGTGCGTTGGCAGAGCAGGGGGCGTGCGAATGGACTCAAGCACCAAACGCTACCTCTAATGGGGGCGACGCGTCCCGCGTCGGGAA
>OODA01000268.1_pt1 | contig 38993 bp, 45 predicted proteins | sample 1671341 | NCBI WGS metagenome assembly OODA01 (sample SAMN06348147, study PRJEB24527) | human gut metagenome | biome: human gut; feature: ankylosing spondylitis patient; material: feces | host: Homo sapiens | place: China | collected 2015-10 | reverse complement strand
ACTTACATAATTTTGACAGGTGACCATTTTATGGCCACCCTTTGTAGGTTGGATGTTTTTCTGCTCTTTACTTTTTTGAATATTATCTCGAACTCGCGTAAAAAAGGAAATGACATCATTGTTCCGTATCACGATGCAAAAGGTAAACTACGTTACAGAGTATTCTACAATGAAGGTTTCAAACGCAAACTGCCATCGTCTTTCGCAGATGTGGACAATATCCCATATATAATCACAGTACCACAACCAACGCTGGTTGAAAGGTTAAAATCCGAGGTGTGTGAGTTGTGTGGGAAAGTCGGTCCTGTTGTAATGCATCATGCAAGAAATCTGAATCATCTGAAAGGAGATACGGAATGGGAAAAACTGATGCTCGCAAAACATCGAAAGACTTTGGTCGTATGCACAAGTTGTAATGCAAAAATACAGAGCCATGCAGGATAAAGTCATGTTATCAATGGAGAGCCGTATGCGTGGAGACATGCAAGTACGGTTTGGGGGCAGGTATGAGGAAACCTACTGCCGAAAGGCGGCAAGGCGTCTTGTACCGAGCCTACGGACAGGCAAAGGCGGCGACATCTTCGACTTGGCGGGAGAGTTTATTGGAAGCGGTGATTTTCTCCTGCGGGCGGCTTTCATCGCCAAGAGTGGAACGTGTCCGCTACCTGCTTTGGAACAACCGCAAAGAAGCGAAAAGAAAGAAGCCGTTTTCGAGGATATTTGGGTGCGACCATTGCAGGACTGCAAATTGCTGGGGTATCTGAGGGGACGGGGCATTTTTGCCGATACTGCCATACCCAACTGTGAGGAGGTCCGATACCGTGTGCATGGCAAACGATACTATGCCATCGGCTTTCGCAACGAGGCAGGAGGATTGGAGCTGCGCAACCGCTTCTTCAAGGGCTGCATCCCACCGAAGGATATTTCACTGAAGCGTAACGGCTCGGACGGATGTGCCGTATTCGAGGGCTTTATGGATTACCTCTCGGCTATGCAACTCGGCATCATTGCTTCGGATTGGCTTGTGCTTAATTCCGTTTCCAACGTGGAGAAGGCGGTGAATGCCTTGCACGGCTATGAAAGGATAGAATGCTTCCTCGACAACGACGAGGCGGGGCGAAGGACTTTTCAAAGGCTGTACGACTGCTTTGGGGAGAAGGTCATCGACCGTTCCTCCCTGTATGCCGACCATAAGGATTTGAATGAGTTTCTGCTTTCCAAGAATGCAGAACAATGTATAACAAAACGATAACGAACAATGAAGAAGAAAATATTGAATACGATTTGGGTAATGGGGGTACTCTCCATTGCCGTGTTTTGCCTATCTGCTTGTGATAGGGAGTTGGATGTGGAGCAGTCTTATCCGTTCACGCTCGAAATGATGCCGGTGCAGAAGCACATCGCCAAGGGGCAGACGGCAGAGATACGCTGCACGCTCAAACGGCAGGGACGGTTTGAGAACGCACGCTATACCATCCGTTATTTTCAACCCGACGGCAGGGGAAGATTGAGGATGGATAACGGCACGGTCTTCAAGCCCAATGACCGCTATCCGCTCACGAAAGAGGAGTTCAGGCTATACTACACCTCCGCTTCCACCGACCAACAGACGATAGATGTGTATGTGGAGGATAATTTCGGACAGACGGTGAAACTCTCGTTTGAGTTCAACAGCCAAAAGGACGAGGAAAAGGAGAAGAAAGATGAGGATAGGAAGTAAACTTGTCGTCTTGTGCCTTGTCTGCCCTTTCTGCTTACGGCTTTCGGCTCAGGACGGCAGAAACGCCTTGCTCTCGCTTCCTCCATTCGAGCGTGCTATTGTCTGCATCAAGCACTTTGAGGGCTTGCATACTTGGAAAGACTACCCGTATGGTAGGCTATGGACACAGGCTTCTGCCCGGAGAACGGTTCACGACGGCGATGACGGAACGACAGGCGGACTCTCTGCTTCGGACAGACCTGATGAAGCGTCTGATGATGTTCAAGGACTACGGCAAGGATGCTCTGCTGCTTGCCGTCCTGTCCTACAATGTCGGGACGGGTAGGTTGCTCGGATACGGCAAACATCCCAAGAGCCAATTGCTGCGGAAGATAGAATTGGGCGACAGGAATTTCTATCGTGAATTTATATCTTTCTGCCGATACAAGGGCAAAGTCCTCAGAGGGCTTGTCAAACGACGAAAAGTAGAGTTTGCCCTGTTTTATGTACTCTGATTATCAAACACGCTCCTTGCAAGTTCTATCGACTTGTGAGGAGCGTTTTCTTGCCGTTAAATTCGTCCTTCTCGTTATATATGAGTAACTTTGTAATTTGAAGTTATGAGAAAGGTCTAAGATATTGAAAATGAGCATGCATTATCCGCTCATTATGGTAATAGGTTACGATTTAGTTAGTTATCTACTGCATCATCCTTCTGCACGTTGCGTAACCTTCAAAGAACTCTTCAAGTGCAAAAGTACAAATAAAACGGGAGATTAAGACAAAATCTCCCTGATTTTTTCACCTTATTTTTGCGGGCTTTTCCGTAAAAGCGGTTTTGTCCGTCGGTACACCATCGCCCAAAAGGATTTTGGACGACCGTATGCCGACTACCGCATAAGCGGAGAAAAGGGCTTTGCGTCACGCCTGAACGAGCGATTATCGTTTCAGACTTATGACGCGAGGCCCATTTCTTTTTGCGCTTATGCCAAGGAGGTGCTTTTACGGATTTTCAGAGGACTTTTTCTTTTTTGCTGTTCCTTTGAGCCGTAAGCGGAAAGCCGTGCATGACCGCTTGCCCATGAATGGCACAAGCCGTCACCCACAGCAGGCAAACCGGGAAGAATGATTTTATCCGCCCGATCTGACAAGTCTGGCCGAACATATAAAATCATACTTCCTTGCATGTGGTTTGCCCGGTTTCACGCTTCCGGCGATATTCCTTTTCCTTTGAGGCTTCTTCTTTTTACGGATTTCTCTTTTGAAGTTTTTCCTGTCTAATCTGCCTCCACTTCCGTTTACCTCCATTTTCGCGCCTTTCAGTGGGCCGCATCAGGCAGTCATTTCCGTTCTGGGCGCAAAGGTAACTCCGGGATTGGACGGGAAAGCAAGGTCAAGCCTCCTGTTTCCGGCAAAAATCTCCAGCCCTGCGGGTAGTATTTTGGCCGAAAAACCTTGCATTCCCTAATCCCTACCTTTTCAAGCACCCGAAACGAAAACGACCGATGCGACAGAAAGACGCATTAAAAAAATGTCGGATAAACGAGAGGCAGATAAGATAGTTTGAAACTCAACTCCCTCAGCTCTTGAATCCGCATTAAAAAACAAAAAATCAAAAACAGCGAAAATATGACGGCAACGGCAAATTTCAGACAAATGGCGCAGTACATAGGGCTTGCGATATGCGGCTTGATGGTGCGCACCGCCTTCGGGATGTTCGGCATCCTTTGGGACATCATCATGGAGATTGTAAACGGAGTGTTCCGAGTGGCGATAGGCGTAATCGTGGCTATCCTTTCCACTATCGCCTTCTTCGGATTTATTCTTTGGTTATTTACCCTTTAACCCCTACCGACATGGCAAAGAGAAGCAGCAAGACAGTAGAACAGCAGTGCAGATATTACGAGGTGGGCAACATCTTCGTGTATATGGTGGAAACGTACATCAACGGCAACATATCCGTGTTCCGTGAACTCTACCGAGAACTGAACAAGGACGCACGAAAGGACTTCATGGACTTCCTTTTGAGCGAGGTTGAGCCGACCTATTGGAGAGGAATACTGAAACAGACAATCTAAAATGACAGCGATATGAACAAGACAACGGAAAAGATACCTACATGGAGCTTGTGTTACCTTACGGGCGGTGACCGGGCGGGGCTGACGGAGGAAGAAGTCCGCTTGATAGACAAATGGACAAGCGATTGGCAGGTGCAAATCGTTTCGCCCCTCACGGACATGGACGGCAACGCACAGCCGTACTTCTCATACTATCCACTTTTCGGACTACCTGCCGAAGTGGAGGACTGCGACATACTTTATCTGAATGACAACCCAGCTAAAATTTGACGATATGAAAGGAACAGACCATTTCAAGAGAACGATACAGATGTATTTGGAGCAGCGTGCAGCGGAAGATGCGCTCTTTGCCAAGAACTACCGCAACCCTGCCAAGAACATGGACGATTGCATCACCTACATTCTGAACTATGTGAAGAACAGTGGTTGCAACGGCTTCACGGACGGGGAGATTTACGGACAAGCCGTGCATTACTATGACGAGAACGAGATAGAGGTGGGCAAGCCTATCCAATGCCAAGTGGCGGTGAACCACGTTGTGGAACTCACGGCGGAGGAAAAAGCGGAGGCACGGCAGAAAGCCGTCCGCCAATACCAAGAGGAAGAACTCCGCAAGTTGCAGAACCGCAACAAGCCGACAGCGAAGAAAGAAACCAAAGTAGAACCCTCATTATTTGACTTCTGACCATGAAACCGAGAAACAAGTTTGAAAAGGCTGTGCTTGCCCAAAGCAAAAGCCTTCGTCCGATAACCAAACGGCAAATGGATTGGGCTTTCCGTGAGTGCATAGACCATTACGCCTATCGACTGCCGAAAGGTCGCACCACCTGCATGGACTACGGACACGGCTGGCTTATGGCAGAGCCAAGCGACAGCTGCACCTGCCCCAAGTGCGGTGCAAGGCTGAAAGTGCGCCAAACTTTCGAGCGCAAACTTCCGCAGAAGCAGTATTTCACCGTCCTCACCACGAGCGGAGAATACCAAGTGCTGCGCAAGTTCCTGCTTGTCGTGGAGATGGAGAAAGGCTGTAAGGCAAAGCCTTATTCGCTTGAAATCGGGCAGTATTGGTGGAACGCACAAGGGCGCATGGCGGTGGTGGGCATACAGCGTGTGTTGGGTCGCTACATCGACACGTTCTCCTTCGGCTCTCCGCTTGCAGTCCGCAGCGACAATGCGGCATACCGCCACATCGCCTATTCCCCGATATATCCCAAGTCCAAGGTTTTGGACGTATTGCGCAGGAACGGCTTTGACGGTGACTTCCACGACATAGTGCCGACCAGACTCATCCCTGCCTTGCTTTCCGACAGCCGAGCCGAAACACTTATGAAGGCAGGGCAATACCCGATGTTGCACCACTATCTGACATCACGTTTCGACATGGAGAGGTATTGGGCATCCGTGAAGATATGTATCCGCAACGGCTACACCATTTCGGACGGCTCAATGTGGTGCGACACCATAGACCTCCTGCGGCATTTCGGCAAGGACACGAACAGCCCGAAGTACGTCTGCCCCTCCGACCTCAAATCCGAACACGACAAGCTGGTGGCAAGGCGCAACCGACAAAGGGAACGTGAACGGACGGAACAGCAACGCATGAAAGCGATTGAGGACGAGAAGAATTATCTGAAAACCAAAGGAATGTTTTTCGGACTTGCATTCTCTGACAACCTTATACTTGTCAAGGTCATTGAAAGCGTGGAGGAAATGGAAACGGAAGGAAGGCTAATGCACCATTGTGTGGGCGGCTACCACAATCGGAAAAATTCCCTGATACTCTCCGCACGGATAGACGGCAGGCGCATAGAAACGGTGGAGGTGTCACTGAAAACCTTTGAGGTGGTGCAGTGCCGTGGCGTATGCAACGAGAACACCGAGTACCACGACCGCATCATCGCCCTTGTGAACAGTAACATGAGCCTTATCCGTCAGCGGATGAACGCAGCATAATATCAACCTATAATTATAATATTGAACAACATGGAAGTAAGATTTGAAAGCATGGTTTGCTTGTGGGACGATAAAATCCCCACGATGTTTCTTGAATTTGTGAACCTCCTCACTCTGACAACGAGTGAGGAGCAGTTAAGACGGGGTGTAAAGGAGTTTGCCGAAAAACACGAACTTGACAAGTTCTTCCATTACGGCTACGGACGCAGGCACTTTTGGATTCACCAACGCTATACGAGCAACCCCGAAATGGTAATGAAAAACAGAGTCCTGTCAGTACATTTTTAACGACCATTAAAAGCAACGATTATGGACAGAAAGAGGAAACTTCATTACTACAAGTATATCGTCAAAAGACATTTGAACGATATAAAGGCGCATATCGGATTATCCAAGAACGAAATGGAGAGAAGTTACTACCGTACCTACTATGCTGCCCAATTGAGTGTCTATGCAGAAGCACTCGGAGTGCAGGAAAAGTATTTAGAAAAATTCATTCAAAAATAGATGATTATGGCAACACGAATGACCGTTAACGGAGTAAGCACCTGCACGGAAGCAGGTACGGAGAAATACGAGCGTTTCCAATCGGGTATCGGCAGACGCAAGCGGACACTTGTGCAGTACGACTACCGCCACCCTTTGGACGGAGAGTTGTTCTCTTGTGTCAAACCCACGTTGGACGAGTGCCGAGCCGCACGGGACAAGTGGCTTACGGCAAAAGAAGGGAAGGAGGACAACCGATGAACGCAGCCTACCAAACGCTGATAGTGAAGTTCAGCGAGCCTATCAAAGTATTGGACGGCATCTTTGACGATGCCGAAGCGTGGGGAGTTGATACCCTAAAAGGGTGGATAGACGACTACGAGAGCAGCAGGTTTACCGCCATTGACCGCCATACGGCAGTCATCACAAGCGAGTACAATATGGAGTGCCTTATGGAGTGGTTGAAACGAAACACGCCCATTGCCGAGATAACAGAATGTTGAACAAGTTGGCGGTGTCCGCACCGCCAACCTAAAACCAAGAAAAGCATGATAGCAAAGACGATTTTAGAGCAGATAGGCGGCAGACGCTTTGCCGCCATGACGGGAAGCAAGGACTTCATAGACATGGGCAACGGCTTACGCATGAGCCTTGCGAGGAACAGGACAAGCGCAAACCGCCTTGACATCATCTATGACGCAGGATTAGACCTTTACAATATGCGTTTCTACCGCAGGACGTTCAGCAAAAAGACGTTCGAGTGTAAGACGAAGGACATAGCCACGCACGAAGGTATCTATTGCGATATGCTGGAAGAAATGTTCACGATGGTAACGGGACTTTACACCCGATTTTGAGAGGCGGGCGGCAGAAGCCGCCTACTTTCTTTCATGAGCATGATGGCGGGTAAGAAAGTAGGCAAAGAAACCGCAGTCCTAATCTACGATAGTATTCACAAAAACAAAGTTTTAGTCATGGAAGCAATCAGACAGAACGGAAAAATCATCCTGCACAGCGATGAGGGGACAAGCATAAGGATGATTTTCAAAAACCTCACGGGCAGGAATTTTCAAGGTCAGGAGTATGCGGATTATATCCGGTATATTGCAATCGGGACATGGGATTTTCGCCCGGCATCATCGAGCATTGCAGGGACGGTGAGGTAATCGGCAAAGGAAAAATCCCGAATGTATGAAAAGCGGAAAATCCGATGAAGTCGCGGCTTCATCGGATTTTCATTTGTCAGACACTTTCCATGTTACGGAACGTACAGCAACGCAAACTCCGCCTTTCTCCGTTTGAGCAGCATGGCGTGTCGTTTCCCCTTGTAATGGCAGAAAGCGATATATTCCCGGTAAATGTTCCTGTCGCCTGCCTCCAACTTCTTAATTAGCGTGCTTTTGGGGTATCGCTTGCTTCCCAAGAGCTTCGCAGGACCCACATTGAAAGCCAACGTGCCAAGCAAAACGCTGTCGCGCCCGAACTGTCGGAACATGGCACAGAATTTCCGCAGGTCTTTCCGCAGGAGTGCGTCCGCCTGCCGCTTCGTCATGGTGCGTGCCGAGTATTTCTCGCCTTTTTGTAAACGATGACCCCAGCCTATGTATGGATAGCAACCCTCCGAGTGCCAGCCCTCAAAGTAGCGCGTACACAAGAAAGCCCTCTCATGCAGGGACAGATGGTATAGTCCCGTTCCCTTACCTGTTTCTCTATGGCGGTTGCCCTGCGCCCACAAAGAGCAGACCGCCGAAAGGAAACAGAGCGTCAGTATCATCCTGCACTTCCTCATAGGCTCATAACAGGATGATAGTAACCGGCAGGCAGGGTGCCAACAACCTTTTCTTCCTCATCATCGGAGCGGTTTGAGTTGTTGAAGTCAAATTCCAGTTCGTAGGAATTTTTGAAGTTATCTTCTATTACCACGATGAAGTTGTGCGCCTCGTCACCCTGCGCCGTGTAATACAGCCGGAACTTCCCGTTTTCGAGCAGGTAGCGGTCATTGGGCAGGAAGGTGATGCCATTGTCCATTTTCAGTGTGCCTTCACCCTCGAACTGGAAATACCGGATGGTATAGAGGGTATTGGCGAAATCGCCCGTTTTCTTCAGCTCACAGCGGATTTCCACCGTCTGCCCCTTTGTGACCTTGTTCGGCACGGGCATGGTTTCCACCGTGAAGGGATAGGATTGCTGGATGTCCATATCGTCGTCGCACGATACGAATGTGAATGACACTGCGGCGAACAGGCAGAGTGCCAACGCCTTGAAGATTGATGTTCTCTTGTTCTTGTTGTTCAGTATGTTCATTATTCTTTGATTTTTAGATTGTTGTTCTTTTGTTGTTTTCTTGATACTTGTTGCAGGTACTCGTTCAAGTCCTTGCAGCCTTGATAGATGCCGGAACGGTCTGTCACCTTTCCTCCGTAGCGTGTCCGCAGGGCTTCCATTGCCCTGCGCCCTGCCTCGTCACGGTCGAGGTAACAGTCGATGCGCCCGTACCCGTCTAAGTGTTTCACCGCCTTACCTACGTTGGCGACGGAGTTCAGCACAAGGCTGTCACTCGTCGCCAAACCGAGTGTGGCGGCGGACAGGAAGTCCATGAAGCCCTCGAACACGCTGCACACGTCGGCAGCGGTATCTTCCGCCTTTATCAGTGACACATCTTTGGGTGGCACGCAACCCTTGAAGCGGCGGCTTCGGGTTTCATAGCCGCCCGACACGTTCGGAAAGCCGACGGCAAAGTACCGCTTACCACGCACACCGTAGTTCAGGCGGCAGCAGTGGCGGGATGCAACAGCATAAGGGATGCCCCGTTCCGCCAGATAATCCGTCAGTGGAGAGCGAAGCAGCGGAACTGCCTCCAATCTTTCAAAAACGGGTTCGGTCGGCTCCGGTTGATAGGTCGGCATTTTTAACCTATCAACCGTCATATTGGCGGCATCCGCAATGAACTTCACCTGTTCCATAAAGTCACCGCTTTGCGCCAACTCCCCGGCAAGCGTGAAGATGTCACCGCCTTTGCCCAAACGTAGGCTCGGTACAGAACGCCTTACTGCCTTTCGGCAGTAGGTTTTCCCGTACCTGCCCCCAAACCGTACTTGCATGTCTCCACGCATACGGCTCTCCGTTGATAACATGACTTTATTTAGCATGGCTGTGTATTTTGGCATAACACTTTTCACAGACAACCAATGTCTTCCTATGCTTTTCAAGCATCAGCCTGTCGCATTCAGTTTTTCCTTTAAGCTGATTTAGCTTTCTGACATGACGCATGACTACAGGTCCGACTTTTCCACATAATTCACATGTTCTCGCATCCAATCGCTCAGTAAGTGTCGGCTGTGGAATTGCGATTGTGTAGGATAAGTCGTTTACCTCCGTATAGTACATTGGTGGTTTACGTTTGAATCCCTCATTATAGAATTTCCTGTACCGTAATTTACCTTTTGCATCCTGATATGGCACTATAATGTCATTCCCAACCTTATATTTGTCAATGACTTTGCTTACAGTGCTATTGGTTTTTCCTGCAATGGTATGGTACATACTGTACTCCATGATGTATCCAAACTTTGAGAGCGCGTATGCCACGTTGTTGGCAATGCAGTAGTAGTTGTAGAACCCTCTGATTTCAGAGTTATATGCCGCCACTATGTCCTCGATTTTCTTCTTCATAAGATTGCCTCTGAACTTTGCAAACCAAACTTGTCGGCCATTTTCTACCTTGTATCTGATGGCGCTGTATTCTTCCAGTTTGTTCCGCACCGTTTCTATGGCGACCTTTAGGACTATCTTACCGTTGTAATAACGGGCTGGCACATTGTTCTTGTCCCGCTTGATAGCATCAGACTTACGGACTGAAACATCGAAGCCAAGAAATTTCGCGGGCTTTTGTGCGTTTGTTATCAATGTCTTTTCCTGTGACAGTTCCAGCTTGAGGTTTTCTTCCATATACTTGGTAATGTCCGACTTGATTTTAACGCACTCTGCCTTGCTTCCGATAACACCAATGAGGAAATCATCTGCGTATCTTACGTATCGAAGCCTTCTGTATGTTTCATCCATACTGTCTCTGCTCTCAATCTTTTGCCTTTCACGTCTCAGTTTCTCATACTCATCCCTAAGCTGTAATCTGACATCTGCATCCTGTATGTTCTTGATGCTTTTAAGGATGCGTTGCATCTTATCGCTAAGTTGCTTGTATTCTTTGGTGATGTGTCTTTCTTTTCCCTTATTGAAGCGTAGGGCGTATTCTTCCATATACTTGTCAAAATTATCAAGATAAATGTTTGCCAGTATAGGACTGATATTACCGCCTTGTGGAGTTCCCTTGTTTGTATTATGAAACTTCCAGTCTTCAATATATCCCGCATTCAACAACTTGCGGATAAGCCTTAGAAATCTATCATCGGCAATCCGTTTCCGCAAAGTTGCAATCAATACATTGTGGTCTATGTTGTCGAAGAATCCTTTAATGTCTCCTTCCACAAACCATTTTGTACCTGTAAATGTCTTTTGGATATGGGTCAATGCGGTATGGCAGCTTCTGTTTGGTCTGAATCCATGTGAGGTGTTTGCAAACACCTCTTCATAGACGGCTTCAAGAATCATGCGCACCACCTCCTGTACAAGTTTGTCCTCAAAGGAAGGAATTCCAAGCGGTCTTTTCTTACCGTTTTTCTTGGGTATGTATATCCTTTTTGCCGGATTAGGCTTGTAAGACTCATCTCTCAAAGATGCAATGACTTTGTTTATTCTTTGAAGACTCATCCGATTGATGGTTTTCCCATCCGTACCGGGTGTCATATTGCCTGGTTTGGCGTAAATACGCTGGTAAGCAACATGAAACATCTCCTCATTGAATAAGATACGGTACAGCCTTTCGAACTTGTAATCCGAAACTTTACCATGCTTGTTTAAAGCTTTTAATACTTGCTCAGGACTTCTCATAATGTCTCACACATTTTCCATTATTTGTATTAAGTTATCTAACTGCTTCCCTTCGCCATGTACAAGGCTTTCCCTTGCTCGGACTACTACGGAAGCTCCGTTCCCATGTCAGATATTCAGGGTCCTATGCCCATAGCCTTACGGCATTCTGATTTAGGGAATCCCCATTTGCTTTCACAATAACTGTTTGGCTCGGCAGACTGTCGGATGCGACTTACGTTCCTATTCCACTTATTGTGGTTGCTCTGAAGCCAGCTCCTGCTCCATTGTAATTTCGGTTTACATGGGGTGCTTCAGCCCGACGTGAATCAAATACCTTTCGTCGGGGCTGGTACGTGTGCAGCAGAACTATCGTTCAACCAATCAGGCTTCATCCTTGTGTCTGTCTTTTCCTCTCGCCATGCAGTCGCAGCTTGGTATTTAGCTGACTAATGACTTTACCGACATGCTTTTGTCACCTTTGGATTTCTCCTCCAGCTAAGTCGTTGAGGATAGGTCTGTTGAACTCTAACCTAATCTCTTGCCATAGAGATATTTATTGTGTAGCCTATATGGGCGCATCGAAGTCATACCAGAGCTGCTTCGCCACGTTCACACGGAAAGAGGGCGTGCACTCGTTTCGGTACGGCGCACGATACCACAGCTCGTTGCCGCTCCTTCGTACAGGCTCGTGCCCCAACCGTGCGAGGAAGTCCGCAAGGGGTATCCGCCTCATGTTTTCAATGTCCGTCCGTTCCATACTTTCCGTGTCAGTTGATGATGAACTTGACGCCCGCCCCGAACTGCGTATGGAACTTTTGAGTGTCGCCACCCCACAGCAGGCGCTCCCGGAGGTTGGCGAGCAGGGCGATACGGTCAGCCACGTAAAACTCCACATCGAGCGTCAGCGCACCGCCGTAGATGAAGGCGTCCCGGTCATGGAGCGTGGAGCCGTCATGCAGCACTTTCTCGCCCCAATTCACCGACTCATATCCGGCGAGAGCCGAAGCCCCCGCATAGACGAACATGATTTTACGGGCATCGGAAAGTATCTTGAAATAGTAGCCGCCCTCCGCCGTGAACTGCGCCACAGGTATGGCGGTGTCCTTGTACGGGTTGTTCTTCAACAGGTATTCGCCACCGAACACCCATTTGTTCCCCTTCTTCGTGTATGCGGAGAGAGCCGCCCCGAAACTGTACCCGCCATTGTTGCCGCCGGGCTTGAAGCCGTCCGTCAGATTCGTCCTTACCTCGATACCCTGCATCTTCGGCAGGCACCGCTGGGCGTGCGCCTGCCCCGTGAAAAGGGCAAGCGACGCGATGATGATTGCGATGTACTTTCTCATGGTCAGTGCTTTATTTTACAGAAAGTTCGTCAATTGTATTGGCACGCACCAAATCCTCGTTCTCAATCACGAACGACTGGTGGCGACCACCGTTCTTCTCGTTCAGCTCCACCACGAGGCACTTGCCGTCGGGAATGGTGAACTTCGCCATCGTGAACACCGTGCGTTCGCTTTTCTTTCCCGGCACACAGGTGGCGTAGTTCTGCGCACGGAGCGGCAGGATGATCTGCTCCTGCACGGCGGTACGCTTCGCCACCTTCTTGTCCACGATTTTCCATGTGATGTAGTCCACATCAAAAGGCACGTTGCTCCGGTTCTTGATTTCCGTATGGAAATAGAGAAGCCCGTTGTGCGTGTAGATGCCTTTCAACAGATATTGGATGCCGAAACGCTTGCAGCCGATATGTTTCACCTCGCGCTTGTCCTGCTTGTGGATGGACTTCATGATAAGGCGCACCAGCATGGGGCTTTCGCTGCCTAATTCTTTCAGGTAGATTTCCTGCGCGTTGTTCGGGCGGTTCACCGCCTCGCCGTCATGGATGAAGTCGCACATCTCCACGTTGAGCAACAGCGGTTCGGCGGCGTACTTCACGTTGAAGGTATAGAAACTCCCGTCCTCCGTGATGACGGACATGTTGGTCTCGTTCGGGAAGTCCCTTACGGTAGCCTTCACGCGGATGACGTTTTCCGCACCGTCCGCCTTGCCCGCTATCAGGTCGGGCGAGCCTAAATCCACATAGCGCACTTCCGAGGGGAAAATGATGTGGACGGTCTTGTCGTAGGTCACTTCCAGACCGTGGGGCGGTATCATGCGGTCGAATGTCAGTTTCTTCGTCAGACCGTGGTACAGGTCGCCGTCCGCCTCCTTCTGCGGATAGACCTCCTTTGTCAAGGTCGGCTGTCCGTCCGTCTGTTGTTCACTTCCGTTGCTTTGTCCAACGGTTACATTCTCCTGCGCGTTGGCAGTTGCGATGCCCATAGCGAGGGCAAGCATCATGATTGCTTTTCTCATTACTTTGGATTTTAGTGGTAAATTAAAAATTGGGTTGTTATCTTAATTTGTTTCCTGATAGAGCATGACCCTGTATCCCGATTTCAGATGCACTTTCACGGTACGCATCTTTTTGGCGATATACTGGCTCGTGCCTTGTATCAGTCCTTTGCCTAAGTCGGAGGCGAGCTGCGCCCCCGCGTTGGTGGAGATGTTGATGCTGCTGCCGAGCGAGCCGCCCATGTTGGCGGCGACTTCCCTGACCGCGTTCATCTCCATTGAGTTGGGGATGAATATTCCGGGCTGTCCGTCCGTGTCATAGACCTCCAGCTCCACCGGTATGATAGTGCCGTCATATTCCAGCGAGGTGATTCCGATGCCGAGCCGTTCTCCCTGAATCTTGGCAGCACCTACCACCACCGCATTTCGGGGGATGATTTTGTCCGCCACCGCCATCGGCTCCAGCAGGCGCAACTTGACCGTCTGCCCGTCCGTCACGCTCTGCGCCCCATAGACGCACGCCGATATGATGTTCCTGTCCGATACGGTCGTGACACCCACTGCCGTGTTGAAACTGCGGTTGCGCTCCTGCGAGAAGGAGGCGACAAACTCTGCATTGCTCATCGGCTGTCCGAGTGAGGACACCACCTGATGCGCCACCTGCCTCACGGGTTTTGCCGTGTTCTTTCCGGCTTTCCGCACGGGAGACGGCTCTGCCGCCTGCATGGTTTCTGGCTTGACGTTGTTATGACCGCCCATGTACTTTGCCGCCAGCTCATAGGACTTCTCCATGAGAGCCACTTGGTCATCCATAGAAGATGCCTTGCCTTTCCCGCTTTCAAGTTCCGACTCCAGCGAGGCGATACGCTCCAACAGTTCGTCCATCTCCGCATTGTCGTTCTTCGGCTGTTCGTAGAAATTGCCGAGCGTAGCATTGAGGTCACGGTAGGCGGCTGCGGAGGATTGGATAGTCTTCGGTGCGGACTTCTCCGGCTCTTCCTTTCCGCCGGGGTCGGCAAGGTCGAAGTCCCTGCCACCGTCCGTTTCCGCCACCTCGCGGTCGAACAGGTCGCCCAACTGCTGCATGGCGCGGCTGCGGTTCTCCTGCCGTTCCTCCATAGCACCCTGTTCGTAGGCTTTCGCCTTGTCGCCGATGATGAGCCGGTTCTCCTTGTCCGCATCGGGCATCTCGGTGTTGTAGCCGTTCACACCCGGCTGCTGCCCTTTGTCGGAAGAGGACGCGAATATCCACCACATCGCCCCGATGAACGCCAGCACCATAGCGGGCAGCACTATCATCTTCTGCCGTTTCAGCCGTTGGACTTCGGTCAGCGGCTTGCGCTCATTCTTCGGCTTGTCATTGCCGGGAGCGGCTTTGTTCTCGTTTTTTGGTTCATTCTTCGTCTGTTCCATATAAATAAGGTATTACGTTATGATTGTTTTCAGGCTTTACGGACAGTTCCACCTGTCCGGCATGGTCTATCTCAATCCGGCTGCCGTCATTCCTGCCGATGTCATAGAGGGCTTTGCCGAAGGTGTAGAGGGCAAGCGCGGCAAAGGCGGCGAGCATCGCCAGCACGATGCGCCTGCGAGTCTTCGGGGGCAAGCCGTCCAAGTAGCCTTTGAGCCTTGCCGCCAGCATTTTCTTCTTGTCGTGGAGCTTCCAGTACGCGCCCCACAGCGATTTTCTGATACTTTTTCTTTTCATTGTCCTGTTAGCGTTTGATGGTTTGTAAATCCTTGTTCTCGATGATGGTGAACCCCTCGATGGTGAAGCCGTTGGGATTGTCGTCCGAACGGGACGAGTTGAGCAGGCGGCAGGTGGTCACGAGGCTGCGCTCGGTGACGTTGCTCTGCCGGATGATCTTCTGCGTGGCATAGGTCACGGCACGGTAGGGATAGCCGTTGAAGTCGCACACCACGCTGTCCACCTTCAGCACTTGGTTGATGTTCCCCGCGATGATGCGGTTGTAGTACCCCTTCTCCGCGAAGTCCGAGTAGTAGTTGTACACGCTTTTGTCCGCCAGCAGCAGGGCACGCTTCACGTTGTGTTCTATCGCACTCTTTTCGGGCGAGAGCGTGAAGAACAGCTCGTGGAAACGGCGCACATGTTCCCGTGCCTCCGCCGGACGGTTCTGCGAGAGGTCTTGCGAGAGTGCCAGCATTAGCGACTTGCCGTTATCCAATACATAAATCTTCTCCCTCTGTCTCTCCGCGAAGCGGTAGGAACTCCACACGCTCCATACCGTCACCACGGCGCACAGCGAGAGGAAGACGATACCGAACAGGCGTATCTGCCTGAACGATGACTCTATGTTTTTGAGTGACTTGAATTCCATTTTATTCTGTTCGGTTTATTATTAGTTATTATTCCTGTTGTGTCCGGAGCGGTTTCCGCTTGTCGGCGACAAGAGGCGCACAAGTCAGCGACAAGAGGCTGTCGAGTCGGCGACAAGGGAAACACGTCCCGTCATGTTCGTTTCAGCAGTTTGCCGAAGCGTCCCACGGTGTTGCCTGCCGTTGCACCCGCCACGCTGCCCGCAAACCCTCCGACACGTCCGGCAGTCTGGTTCACGTTGCGCCCGTAGCTGCCCATGCCCCCGGCTTGGATGATCCAGCCCGCCACAGTCGGTATGGTGAAGTAGCCGATGATGCCGATGATCATGAACACTATATACACCCCGTCGCTCGAATCCAGCGAGAAGTTCGGGTCAGCCTGCATACGCTCGATGTCGCTTTGCAGCATCAGCACCTGTATCTTCGCCAGTATGGTGCTGAACATATCCGACACGGGCAGCCACAGATAGACCTGTATGTAGCGGCATATCCACTGCGTGAGCGTGCTTTGGAAGCCGTCCCACACCGATATGGCGAAGGCTATCGGGCCGAGTATCGCCAGCACCACGAGGAAGAACGTGCGGATGGTGTCTATCACGAGGGCGGCGGCCTGGAACATCAGTTCCAGTATCTCGCGGAAGAAGTCGCGGATGTTCTTCTTCATGCTGTACATCCCGCGTTCGATATACATCCCCGCCATCGTCACCATGTCGGAAGGTGACCAACCCAATTCCTCCAACTGTTTGTCAAACTCCTCGTTGGACACCAAGTAGGCGGTTTCGGGGTTGCGCATCATCGCCTCATGCTCCAGTTTGTCCTTCTGCTCCCGGTATTGGTTCATGTCCAGCGTTTCCGCCTCCAGCATCTTCGCCGTGCCCTGCACGATGGGCGAGAGGACGCTGTTTATCGTGCCCAGCACCACGGTGGGGAAGAACATGATGCACAAGCCTATCGCGAAAGGACGCAGCATGGGGAACACGTCTATCGGCTCGGCTCTCGCTAATGACTGCCATACCCGGTAGGCGACATAGAACAACGCGCCCAGCCCGGCGATGCCTTTCGCCACGCCCGCCATGTCCTCGCACAGCGGCATCATCTGCTCATAGAGCGAGCGCAGAATCTGGTGAAGGTTGTCGAACTCCATAGGCTACCAGTATCTTTCGTTCATACTGCCGTACAGCCCCATGATGCGGTCGAGGTCGTTTTTCTTCTTCGCACGCAGGTAGCTCACGCTGATGTTCTTGTTGGTGTAGTAGCTCACGAGGTTGCGGTAACGCTTCATCTTGGAGTGGCAGCGTTCCACCACGTCCATGCGCTCCTTGTCCGTCATGGAGAGCGTGGTGATGTTCACCACGTTCTTCAGCTCCGTCAGCACGTCGTTGGATTCCTCTAACAGCTTCGTGTAGCCGAAGGCGATGGCTCCGAGTTCCTCCACCGTGAAGTTGTCGTCGCGCATCATCCGTTGGAAACTGGTCACGTAGATGTCCGTGATGTCGCCCACCATCAGTATGGTCTGCTGCACCTTGCGTGCGTCCTTGACGAGGTTGTTCACCGATTTCAGCGCGTCGTAATACTTCTTGCCCTGCTCGTAAATCTTTACGGTCTCCTGAAAGTTCTTCACCATGTTCGTGGCGGTGGTCGAGGTATGCACCACGTTCTTGGAGGTGTTCACGATGCTCTGCGCGATGTTGGACGGGTCTATCACCGCCCACTGTGCGCTTGCCCTGCCCGCGAGGAGCAGGCACAGGCAGATGGTAAGAGTTATTCTTGTTCTCATGTTTCTTTGGATTTAGCGGTTGATTATTTCTTATCGTACTCTTTGAAGATGTCGTTCAATTCCGAAAACGAAGCCCCGTCCATATCTTTGGAAAATGACAATCCGGAATGTTCCATATCGTCCTCCGCTTTCTTTGCGGAACGTATATAGTCCCCGCCCGGCGAGAAGGTAAGGATGTCCGTTGCCTCGTTGTAGGACACATCTATGCGGAAGCCGGTATTCATGAACAGGTTGCCGTTCTCCTCCTGCAAGAGGTAGGTCTCCGGTTTCAGTTTGCGGCGCAGTCCGCTCCGCTTGAACACCGTCACCTTGTAGGCTTCGCCCTCCTTGTAGATAAGCACGTCGGGCTTGCCCTCCACGCTTTCCCAGTTCCCGCACAGTTGGTCGCGGCAGTTGTCCGCTGTCTCACAGGATTGCAGCGCCATGACCGCCAACCCGATTAAACACTTGCTGACTTGCAGCATTTTCATTCTTGATACACTCATACGCATTTTTCTTTTTTAGTTCGTTGATAAATCTGTTTTACTGGTTATTGATTGCTTATTGCTTGTTTCTCCGCCTTTCGGCAAGTTGCCGGATGGCGGCTTCGATGTCGCCGCCCAGCTGTTCCGCCAGACGGTACACCTCCACCTTCTCCGTTTCCTCAGTCGTATAGGCGAGGTATTCTTCCGTGCTCACCTCTGTGGCATAGACCGCCGACTGCGTGCCGCCAAGTCCGACCCACACTTCTTTATAGAGCCTTGAAGGGTTGTTCGCCATGTTGATGGAGAGTATCTGCGACTTCTCCTTCTCCGTCAGCCCCAACAAGGATTGTATGGTATCAAACTTGTTCATATATTTCCTTTGGTCGAGAAGTATCTTGCAGTCCGAGTTGTTGATGATGCTCTCCTTGACAATTGGTGAGCTGATGATGTCGTCCACCTCCTGCGTCACCACGATTGCCTCCCCGAAATACTTGCGCACCGTCTTGTAGAGGTACTGGATGTAGGTCGCCATGTTCGCCGATGCCAGCGCCTTCCACGCCTCCTCGCATATCAGCTGTTTGCGCACGCCCTTCAACCGGCGCATCTTGTTGATGAAGGCTTCCATGATGATGATGGTCACCACGGGGAACAGCTCCTTGTTGTCGCGGATGCTGTCAATCTCGAAAACGATGAACCGCTTGGAAAGCAGGTCAATGTTCTCCGTGGAGTTGAGCAGGAAGTCGTAACGCCCGCCCCGGTAATATTGCCGCATGGTGGTGAGCATGTTGTCGATGTTGAAGTCGGACTTCTCCACCTTGATGTCACGCTCCGCCAGTTCCCTGCGGTAATCGTCGCGCATGTACTCGTAGAAGGTGTTGAACGAGGGGACGATGGTGCGGTCTGCCTTGATGCGCCCGATATAGGCACTCACGGCACTGCCCAGTTCCCCGCTCTCCGTTTTCGTCACCTTGTCGTCCTCCGACTTCCATAGCGTCAGCAGCAGCGTCTTGATGCTGTCCTTCTTCTCCACGTCGAACACGTAATCGTCGGTGTAGAACGGGTTGAAACTGATGGGTTTTTCCTCCGTGTATGTGAAATACACTCCATCGGCCCCATTCGTCTTACGCCGTATCATTTCACACAGCCCTTGGTAGGAATTTCCGGTGTCCACCAGCACCACGTGCGCACCCTGCTCGTAATATTGGCGCACGAGATGGTTCATGAAGAAGGACTTGCCGCTGCCCGAAGGACCCAGCACAAATTTGTTACGGTTGGTCGTGATGCCCCGTTTCATCGGCAGGTCGCTGATGTCGAGGTGCAGCGGTTTCCCCGTGAGCCTGTCCACCATCTTGATGCCGAAAGGCGAGAGCGAACTGCGGTAGTTGGTTTCCTCCGTGAAGAGGCACACCGCCTGTTCGATGAAGGTGTGGAAACTCTCCTCCGCAGGGAAGTCCGCCGCGTTGCCGGGCATGGCTGCCCAGTAGAGCGTCGGGCAGTCGGTGGTATTATGGCGGGGTACGCACCCCATGCTTGCAAGCTGGCTTCCTACATCGTTCCTGATATGCTTCAGTTCCTCCGCATCGTCGCTCCACGCCATGACGTTGAAGTGCGCCCGTACAGAGGTCAGACCGTAGGAATGGGCTTCGTTCAGGTACTGGTCTATCCACTCGCGGTTGATGCTGTTGCTCCTCGAATAGCGGGAGAGCGACTGCATATTGCGGGCGGACTTCTCGAATTTCTGCAGGTTCTCCTCGCTGTTGTCGATAATCACATACTGGTTGTAGATGTGGTTGCAGGATAGCAGCAGCCCCACGGGGGAAGCGAAGGAGAGGCGGCAGTCCGAGCGGTCGGTGGACAGCCGCTCGTAACGGGTGTCTGTCGCCACCGCGCCGGGCAGGTCTTCCGCGTCGGAAAGGGTGTGCAGGCACAGGCGGTTGTCGCCGATGCGCATTTCCCTTGCCGAAAGCTCGATGTCCTGCAACGTGGCGTTATCTTCGGGCAGTAGCGAGAAGTACCGCTCCAGCAGTCCGGCTTTGCCGTCCGTCCCCACAATCTCATCGGTGGAGAGGCGGCGCAGCCTGACAAAACCGCTGTCGTTCATGATGCGCCCGAACTGCTCCGTTGCCTCCAGAAACTTCGCGGCGGTTTCCCCGTCCAGTTCCTTCGGGATGATATGCCCCCGGCACAGCGTGCTGAAGTTGCTCTGCATCCGGTTACGTTCTTTTGTCGTCTTGGTCAGGTAGAGGTAGCACGTGTGCTTCAGGTACGGACGCTCGTTGAAGTGACGCTCGAAGCTCCGCGAGAGGAAGCTCATCCCGTCCTTATCCAGTTCCGGCTTATACCGTTCCTTGATGAACCAGTCCTGCTTGTGGACGACGGAGAAGTCCGGCAGCACCTTGACAGCCTTGCACCAGCAGCCGTGTATCGCCTCGTACTCCGCACCCGTCACGGTGTAAAGCTCCGGCAGTTCCACCTCGAAAGCTACCGTGATGTCGGCATCCTTGGAGATGATGCAGCCGTGTTCCACCGCCAGCAGCGGGAACTTGTTTTCCAGTGTCGTCATTTTCGATGTATTTCTCATTTTGTTTCTTCCTTTCGTTTCCGTATGAATAATCGGGTGATCCGCCGCCGGTTGATAAGGTATCGGGGATGGCTCCGTGCAGCTCCCAGCTTCATCAGCCCGTGTTCGCCGTACCGGGCGTTCAGCGCGAAGGTCTGCCATACGAGGACGGAGGACGATACCGCACCGAAGCCGATACATATCCACTGGCCGATGCCGACCATGTAGAGGATGACGAACAGGACGAAGAGAGCGAGCAGACCTCCGCAGAAGATGAAGAGGTACTGGGCTTTCAGTCCCTTGAACTCGACCGGACGGCCGATACCCTTGTTTATCGGGTATTCAGCCATACATTATCATATTAAAGGAAGAACGAGCGCAGGATGGTGGCGGCTACAATCAGGAAGATGCAGGCTCCGAACCATGAGGCGGCAGTCTTGCTCGTGTCGGGGTCTCCCGAAGAGAATTTCCCGTACACTTTCACGCCTCCGATAAGCCCGACTACCGCGCCGATGGCGTAAATGAGCTTAGTGCCCGGATCAAAATAGCTGGTGACCATAGAGGTGGCTTCCGTGATGCCTGCCAGACCGTTGCCCTGTGCGAAAACGGAGACGGTGGCGGCGATGGCAAGTGTCGCTGAAAGGATTGATTTCTTGCTTGTCAAAGCGTTCTTGATGTTCTTGTTCATAAAATGTTCTTGTTTTGTGCCGTCGAAAGAGTGGATGGTCCTTTGTCGGGCGGTTGATACTTGATTACTTTTCTTTGGTTCAGTGGTATGCCCGTTTGTTTCCACGGACTTGGGCTGTCCGTTGCGAACCGGATGCGCCTTGCGCTTCCTCGCCGCATGGGTGTCGTTTTACGTTTTCATTTCCATTTCTTTTTTTAGTTGTCGTTACACATAGTTGCGGATGTCGAACTCCTCGATGTTGTCAGGCACGACGAACTCCTTTTTAGGCTTCTTCAGCCGGATTTCGATAAGCCCCTTGATACGGACAGCTATCTCCGAGGAGCCTTCCATCATTTTGTCGTACAGCTCCGTGCCTTCCATGTCGGCGAAGACCTTTGCCGCCTTTTCACGCTCTGTACGGGTCGCCTCCGGGTTCTTGGCTGTCCTTACCGCATCGTCAATCTCGTCAAAACTGCTTCCCGATGCCCGAGGTGCGTCCGAAGCGTCGTCCTCCGGCTCGTCTTCCCCGTATTCCATCTCCTCCGGTGTCATGCTCGTGAAGGTTTCTTCGAGCTTGTCCTCCGGGACTTGTGTGGAATGGGTGGCGGCTTTCCTGTTTCCGTCGTCAAAAGTAGCCTCTTCCTCCGACAGCTCAATGCCTTTTTCCGAAATGGCAGCTTCCTGCACCGGTATGGCAGCGTTTGTCCGGGTTGATGCCATTTTGAAACGGCTCTTGCCCATGATGTCATTGTCACTCGCAGGAAGTTTGGTATGTGCCGTTTGCCGCCCTTTTTCCGTTTCTTCCAACGACCTCCATACTTTCACAATGCCCTTGAAGAAACGGGCAATCTTTGTGTCCATAATGCGGTCATAGAGTAGCAGGAACAGGAACCAGAGGTTGCAGCCGACCGATACGGCCAGCAGAATCATCGTCATGCTCATAGTTCTACTTTGGGGACTGCGTTCAACATACGGTTCAGCTCGTCACGGTGGGTACGGAGGTATTCCCTTACCACGTTCTCGGTGAAATCGGCAATCGTGACTTCTCCATTACCAAGCAGGCGGACAATCATGGCTATCTTGTCATGAATATCCTTGCTGATGTACACCTGTTTCCCGTCCCTTGCCTTGAAGCCTGATTTTTTCAGGAAGGCGCGACAATCATTCTTTTTTCTTTTCATGTTTCTTTTTGATGGTTAAAATACCGGATTGTAATTCTTTGCGTAATGGCTTTTTATCGCCTCCTCGCATTGTTTGAAATGGTGCGCAAGCACATGGTCGATGTAGGCGGACAGAGACAGCCTGTCATGCCCGATCACGCGGGTGATGCGCATGATGCGTTCGTGGAACTCCGGGCGCACATACGCCATCTTCCCCTCACGCGCCTTTACTTCGGGTTCTCGGATGAACAGCCGTTCATACTCTTTCTCGCTGCATTTGCCATGGATTGAAATGGACGATGTAATCTCCACACTCGTCTGCACTTGGGCAAACATACCGTTACCGCCTTGTTGCGGCAATCTTCTCTTAGGGTTCTTTTCCTTTATCATATTCAAATCAAATCTTCACGTTGTTTTTTGTATAATTCGTTTATTCTCTCTTTGTGCTGCTCCAGATGCCGGCGCAACACGGTATCCACATAGCCGCCTACCGAGATGTCCCCTCCGGCGATATCGTTCACTATCTTGAGGATTTTACCGTGAACATCGCGGCTGATATAGACACACTGGCGGGTCTTTATCTCGTTGCGGCGCAGGAACAGCTCATTATAGTCCTCTTCCGGCCTTTTCCGGCGGATGCCGTCCCTCTGCGCTTTCTCCCGGGTCACGGGTGGCGCGGGTGGCGGCTCCGGTACGGCGGTGCTTTCTCCGGCCGGTGCTACGGGAACTTCCTGCGTGGGGCGCGATGTCCCGTCAAGGGTGCGCCGCCCGATGGAGGCAAGCAACAGCTCCTCGTCGATGCCTTCCGTGTTCACTTTCCTGCTGCCCATGCTCACTGCGGTCTGATGATGTCACTTATCTCCTCGGAAAACTCACGGATGCCGCTCCCCTTCAACAGGGAGGTGTCCATTGGGAAGATGGTCGAGCGGAACACGCTCTTGCGCTCTTCCGACAAGTCGCGGCGGAACTTCTTGCTGTCGGGCAGGCGGGTGGAAAGCACCGGGAAGCCCATTTCGGCAATCACCTCCTCGTAGATGCCGTACAGGTCGTTCCGCTCCCTGCCGTCCACCATCGTCCAGAACAGGTACAGTCCTTTTGTCTTCGCCTGTCCGGTCGTCATCAGCCTGTCGCGGAACATCGTGACGAATTTCAGGGTGCTCTCCACGACAAAACGGTCAGCGCTAAGGGGTGTGAAGATATAGTCCATCTGCGAGAGCGTCTTTATCACGCCGTTGCTCCGGAGTGTCCCCGGCATGTCGAAGAACACCACATCGGGTTTCACATCCTCGGCGGCAACCATTCTTTCAGCGTCGTCGAGGGCGTTCACCGCATCGCTTTTGATGATGGTGTAGGCGTTCTTCCTGATTTTGCGGAAATGGTCGCACGCGAGAGCCTTGAAATAGGTGCTGCTGTCGATGAGTCCCGTTTCATGCTCACGCAGGCCGTGGATGCTGTGCTGCGGGTCGTCGCAGTCCACGACGGCGACATTGTAGCCTTTCACGTTGTGGAGGTAGCTGGCGGCAAGTGCCGTGACGGTGGATTTGCCGATGCCTCCTTTTTGTGTTGCGAATGCAACGAAGATTTCCTTGTTCATGGTTCCATTTGTTTTAATTGTTGATGATTGAATTTTCTGTTTCCTTGCGGATTTGGCTGTCGCGCCATCCGCTTCCGTGATTACACGCGCCGGCGGGTCGTCACGTATCCGGTTCTGTGGTGAAACGTTGCACCGGACAAACGGTGAATGACGGCATTGCGTCATGAAGTCATTGAATCCATACTTCACCAAATCGTCGGACAACCGAATTGCCGATTGTTTGGAAATCCGTTTCGGCAAATGCTTGACGAAGCGGTTTTGCGGGTATTTTAATGTTCCGTTTCTCATATCTTCAAATCGTTCGTTTCTTGAATCACGCTGCAAATAAACAATGATATTTTTGAATCTGCATCACTTCTCCGGCAAGTGGCAGCATGTTGCGCCGGTTGGCACTATCTGGCACACTTACACCTCTGTCATACATGGCTTTATCGCCCTAACTTTGCACCCGAACGGCAGGGTACGCCGCAGGTGGCGCAGCCCGGAGTTTGAAAGGCATTCCCCCAATCCGTCCGAAGGCGGATTTTTATGTTCGCCTGAACATAGCAAGGTATGTTTTCAGCCGCTCAAAACATTTTGAGCAGCCATGAAAACGCCTTGCCCCGGGGGGGCGGGCTTCCCCTCCGAAGTCGGGAAGCCTTTCAAACCTGCGGTGGCTGTGCCCCTAAGCGGCGGCTTATGCCGTCAAACCGCTAAATCCAAATTATATGAGTGAGAAAAGAAAGAACAAGACCGGGAGAAATCCCAAACTCGATCCGGCGGTGCATCGCTACACCATCCGTTTCAATGAAGAGGAACACAACCGTTTCCTCGCCATGTTCGAGAAGTCGGGCGTTTACGCCAAGTCGGTTTTCATCAAGGCGCACTTCTTCGGGCAGCCGTTCAAGGTGCTGAAAGTGGACAAGACGTTGGTGGATTACTACACCAAACTGTCCGATTTTCATGCGCAGTTCCGCGCGATAGGCACGAACTACAACCAAGTCGTGAAGGAGTTGCGCTGCCATTTCTCCGAGAAAAAGGCGATGGCGTTGCTCTACAAACTGGAGCAACAGACCGTGGAACTCGTGAAATTGAGCCGTGAGATTGTGGAACTTTCAAGGGAACTGAAAGAGCAGCGAGAGCAGAGCCAAACTGGTTTGGACTCTGCCGAGTCGCGTTTGAAGAAGAGTGAAACTCAAATGGAGGCGAAATGGTCGCAAAAATCAGTGTAGGGAACTCGTTGTACGGCGCACTCGCCTACAACGGGGAGAAGATTAACGAAGCGAAAGGCAGGCTGCTTACCACCAACCGCATCTTCAATGACGGCACGGGGACGGTGGACATCAACAAGGCGATGGAGGGCTTTCTCACCTTCCTGCCGCCGCAGATGAAAGTGGAAAAGCCGGTGGTGCATATCTCGCTGAATCCGCATCCCGAGGATGTGCTGACCGACACGGAATTGCAGGACATCGCCCGCGAGTATCTGGAAAAGATGGGGTTCGGCAACCAGCCTTACCTTGTTTTCAAGCACGAGGACATCGACCGCCACCACCTGCATATCGTGACGGTCAGGGTGGACGGGAACGGCAGGAGTATAGACATGCGCAATAACTTCTACCGGAGCAAGCAGATAACCCGCGAGCTGGAACGGAAGTACGGGCTTCACGATGCGGAGCGGAGGAAACCACGTCTTGACACGCCGCTGCACAAGGTGGACGCTTCGGCTGGCGATGTGAAGAGGCAGGTGGGGAACACGGTCAAGGCTCTCAACAAGCAGTACCGTTTCCAGACGATGGGCGAATACCGCGCCCTTCTTTCCTTGTATAATGTGACGGTGGAGGAAGTGCGGGGCAATGTGCGCGGGCGTGAGTATTATGGATTGGTGTACTCCGCTACGGACGATGCCGGCAATAAGGTAGGCAACCCGTTCAAATCCTCACTTTTCGGAAAGGCTGTCGGCTATGAAGCCGTAGAAAGGAAGTTTGTTCGCTCCAAGCAAGAGGTCAAGGATAAAAAGCTCGCCGACATGACGAAGCGCACCGTCCTTTCCGTACTTGCCGCAACGTATGACAAGGAAAAGTTCATCGCCATGCTCAAAGCCAAGGGCATCGACACCATATTGCGTTACACGGAGGAAGGGCGCATCTATGGGGCCACGTTCATCGACCACCGCACGGGATGCGTGTTGAACGGCTCTCGCATGGGCAAGGAACTTTCGGCCAATGCCTTGCAGGAACATTTCACGCTGCCTTACGCCGGACAGCCGCCGATTCCACTGTCCATTCCGCTGGAAACCGGGGAGGAACAGCACGGGCAGACCGCTCCGGATTATGAGAACACGGTTGGCGGTGTCGGCTTGCTTTCACCCGAGGGTCCGGCTGTGGATGCCGAGGAGGAAGCCTTTATCCGGGCGATGCAGCGCAAGAGAAAAAAGAAGAGACGCAAGGGCTTGGGAATGTAAACAAAGTATCAACGAACAATCAAAAATTTTCAATTTATGTCACAAGAAGACGATTTGAGGGCACTGGCGAAAATCATGGATTTCCTGCGTGCCGTGAGTATTATTTTAGTGGTCATGAACGTGTACTGGTTCTGCTACGAAGCCATACGGCTGTGGGGTGTGGACATCGGCGTGGTGGACAGGATACTGATGAACTTCGACCGCACGGCGGGGCTGTTCCGTACTATCCTCTACACGAAGCTGTTCGCCGTCCTCCTGCTTGCCCTGTCCTGTCTGGGGACGAAAGGCGTGAAAGGGGAGAAAATCACTTGGGAAAAGATATGGACGATGCTTGCCGCAGGGTTCGTGCTGTTCTTCCTCAACTGGTGGATACTGGTGTTGCCGCTGCCGGTGGAAGCTATCGCCGGGCTGTACATCTTCACCCTCTCGGCGGGCTATGTCTGCCTGCTGATGGGCGGTCTGTGGATGAGCCGCCTGTTGAAGCACAACCTGATGGACGATGTGTTCAACGACGAGAACGAGAGCTTCATGCAGGAGACACGGCTCATCGAAAGCGAGTATTCGGTCAATCTGCCCACACGCTTCTATTACAAGAAACGTTGGAACAACGGCTGGATCAACGTGGTTAATCCCTTTCGGGCGTCCATCGTGTTGGGTACGCCGGGCAGCGGGAAGTCATACGCGGTTGTAAATAATTTTATCAAGCAGCAGATTGAGAAGGGATTTAGTCAATACATCTACGACTTCAAGTATCCTGACCTTTCGACTATTGCCTATAACCATCTGCTGAACCACCCGGAGGGCTACAAGGTGAAGCCGAAGTTCTACGTGATAAACTTTGACGACCCGCGACGCTCGCACCGTTGTAATCCCATTCACCCGGATTTCATGGAGGACATAACGGGCGCTTACGAGAGTGCCTATACTATTATGCTCAACTTAAATAAAAGTTGGGTGCAGAAGCAGGGCGACTTCTTTGTGGAATCGCCAATCATTCTCTTCGCGGCTATCATCTGGTATCTCAAAATTTTTCAGAATGGCAAGTATTGCACGTTCCCCCATGCCATCGAGTTCCTGAACCGCCGTTACGAGGATATTTTCCCGATTCTGACCTCTTATCCTGAACTGGAGAACTATCTTTCACCGTTCATGGACGCATGGCTCGGAGGGGCAGCCGAGCAGTTGATGGGGCAGATCGCATCGGCGAAAATCCCGTTGTCACGTATGATTTCCCCACAGCTCTATTGGGTGATGTCGGACAGCGAGTTTACGCTGGACATCAATAATCCGAAAGAACCGAAAATACTCTGTGTGGGTAATAACCCCGACCGTCAGAACATCTACGGGGCGGCTCTCGGTCTGTATAATTCCCGTATCGTCAAGCTCATCAACAAGAAAGGTATGTTGAAGTCATCGGTCATCATCGACGAGCTACCCACTATATACTTCAAGGGGCTGGACAACCTTATCGCCACCGCGCGAAGCAACAAGGTTGCCGTGTGTCTGGGATTTCAGGACTTCTCGCAGTTGAAACGTGACTACGGTGACAAGGAGGCCGCCGTGGTGATGAATACCGTAGGCAACATCTTCTCCGGTCAGGTGGTGGGCGATACCGCCAAGACGCTTTCGGAGCGGTTTGGAAAGGTGTTGCAGAAGCGGCAGTCCATCTCCATAAACCGGCAGGATGTTTCCACCTCCATCAACACGCAGATGGACGCGCTTATCCCGCCGAGCAAGATTTCCGGCTTGACACAGGGAATGTTTGTCGGTTCGGTGTCCGACAACTATGGCGAGCGTATCGAGCAGAAGATTTTCCACTGTGAGATTGTCGTGGATGCAGGGAAGGTGAAGCGCGAGGAGAAAGCCTACAAGCCGATACCCGTCATTACCGATTTTACTGACGAAAACGGCAACGACTGCATGAAAGAAACGGTACAGGCGAATTACAGGCGCATCAAGGAGGAGGTGAAACAGATCGTGAAAGACGAGCTGGAGCGTATCGCGGGTGACGAAAATCTGAAACATCTGTTGCAGCAGAAATAACCGGTAGGCGACAAAAACGGGCGGGGCAAGTTTGATACCTTGTTCCGCCGGTTATCTTTACCCTTCGTTTTTCGGATTCTCTTCTTTCAGCAGTTTGTTTATGGTCGTTATCGTATGGGTCTGAAAGTAGGTCTTCAGTTCCGCGTCATCTTTCAGGAGTATGCCGCATTCCTCATCATAGGTTCCGATAATATACTTTTTAAGTTCGGAAAAACTTTCCGCAAACGGTATCTGTCTGTTTTCCTGCCAGTATTCGGTTACCACTTCGGAAATAAACGCTTTTAACACGGCTTTTCCCTCTTTGTCCAGTTTCTTGAAACGTGTCGTTTCACGGCTCACGGGCAACGGCTCCGGCAGAATATCCTCCGGATTCTTGCCGCTGCGCATGGCGGACATGCAACTCTTGCAGATATGTTGCGCGTGACCTTTGCCGCTGAACTTCTCGTTCGCCTTGTAGTCGCCGCAGATACGGCAATAGTGCCCCTGCTGTTTTTTCTTCTTTTTCGCCATGCCTATTGCTGTTTCAACAATTCCAAGCCTTTCTCTGTAAGGCGGTATTTCTGTTTCGGATGGCTCGGCTGTTCCGGATACAATGGTATGACATAGCCCTCATTCAATGCAGGATGCAAGTAGTTTGTCCTGAATGTGGGGCGATGGTTCAGTTCCAATGCCTCCATTATTTCTTTTACGGACAACTCACGCTCATTCAGTATTTTCACCAAAGCAAGGACTTGGTCGGTGCTTGGTCGGTACTTGGTCGGTGCCTGGTCGGTGCTTGGTCGGTTTGTAACCTCACATTTGAATATCAGCGTTACACTGTCCGCCCATATCCTGTATTCAGGTTCGGGCAATCCGGCTTTGCGACACTCGGACATCATCAGTCCTATGCCGCGTCCCCAGCTTTCCAGAACCTTCCGCTTGTACAGGACATTGGCCAACAATGGATTTTGTGGTTTCGATTCATGCTCTGACCTCATTTTCTCCGCATTCCAGTCGGGCGGGAAAGTGCCGGGGTTTTCTATCTCCACGCGGTCATCATAAATGGCTATGCCCACCGAACCGCCGGCTTCTTTGTACGACCTGTGGGTAAGGCTGTTCAACACTCCTTCTCTTATCGCCTTGTAGGGGATGGTCAGATGCTCCTCCCGTTCCAATGTGTCGGTTGTGCCGGACAAGGAAAGATGCTTGAATATAAATGCCATTGCCGCGTTGAGCAGTTGGAAAAAGTTCCCCTGAATGCGTTGGCTGTCCATGAATACAGTTTTGTCCGTGCCCTTGAAACGTGCCAACCGGAGCAGGCATTGGGGATATTCCATATCCTCATGTTTTCCAAACAGCACGGCTGCCGCATTGTTCAACACCCCGTCTTTCAATAGCCCGAACTTCCCTAATATGGCAGGAACGTCAGTACCTGTATCCTCCGGCAGACGGCCGCATTCTATACCTAACCTTACTGTCTTCAACACCTCGTTGGTGTCCAAGTGCTGCAAGGTTAGGTTTCTGTTCTCTAAAAGTTCCCAGCGGTATCTGTTACCGTCACGCTGCAACAGCAAGTCATTATATGCAGTCTGCGGCATCGTTGTTGTCGCGCTTTCCACACGCATATAGGGTCGCCCTTTATAGCAGAACGGACGGTTGAGCGTTGAATCTTCAACACGGAAAATAATTACTTTCTTCTCACTGTCCGGCAGTGGAGCATAAGATATTCGTACCATTGCTACCGGCTCCAGTCGGTTGATGGCCTCCGCCATATCCCGTTTGGTCTTGTCGCTCACTTCCTGTCCGATAATCTTTCCCTTGTCGTTCACACCGAACAGCACCGTGCCGCCGTTCCCGTTCAGGAAGGCGCAAAGGGTTTCCATGCCGCGCTCCAACTGACCGGTGGTTTCCTTGAACTCCACCTGCCCGTTTTCCTTTTCGTCAATCAGCCGTTTTACTATATCGAGGTTTTCTATAATCATATATGAATCTGTAACGTAAATGCAAATGTAGTGTTTTTCGCTGGCTTTCGGGCGAATAGATGGAGAAAAGTATCTGCATGGCATGGATAGCCTATAAAAAATCAGAGGATGACACCCCGTCACCCTCTGTCTTGTCTATGGTACAGACTATCTTCTCATCCGTTCCAGCTCCTCGTCACGCAGAATCTTTCGGTTGAGTTTCTCCTGCATCCTGTCAAGGAAATAAGTGCGGCTTTCGTTCTTCCGGCGTTTGATGTCGATGTAGAAACGGTAGCAGTCTTTGGCTTCGATGCCGAATATCCGGTACAGGAGCGGGGCAAGCTGTTTGAGCGGCATTTCACCGTTGTTGATACAGCCCATTTCATTGATGCCGTAGATAAGTTCCACGAGGTCGATGGCGTTGCCCGTCCATTGCAGGGGCGAGGCCGGGTTTTCGGTCGTGTTATTGGTGGAGGTACGGATAGCGGATAGTGGTGGCACTTGGATGTGGTCTGCGGCAGCGTGTTTCTGCATCTTCCGTATGAAGGAGAGGGCTTTGCGGACAAACAGATTCACGCTGTTCTCTGAATCTTCATACAGTGTATGATGGTGCTGCAATTCGTTTTCGGCGTAAGCCATTGCGATTGCGGCATCTGCACTATTGCCGTTCCCGTAGCACAGTGATATGACCGATTCCACAAAGCCGTTATAGGCAGCTTCCATGTTGTTGCCGTTCCCGGCTCCGTTTATCAGGGCGAAAAACTCGGTTTCCGCCAGTATGAGGTAGTTCATTTTCTTTTCCTGTTTGAGGGTTTAACACTTGATTGTCAGTGTGCGCACATATACTGATAGTGCAAAGTGTTCACCGACAAGCAGGAAAAAAGCCGGTATGATTCGGTATCACACTGGCTTACAGTTGTATAAGGTTGAAAAATATTTTTAACCCGGATTTTTGCCTCTGAAAAATGTGTCCAGACTTTGGGCATCTGTGCATTTTTCGGGCACGCATCCCTTAAAAATGTGTCCACAGGCCGGACACATCGGTATCTCAACGGCGTTTCCTGTTTCTCCGGTATGTCAGGCGGATTATGCCGCCACCATATTTCCGGTTCTCCGCCAATGTCCAGTCAGTCGGGAACAGGCCGGACTTGAAAAAGTGGTCGCCGGTTCCGATGATGCACGGCATGATATAGATGATGATCTCATCCACCGCGTTCATCCGTATCAGCCCGTTGGCATATCCCACTGTCTTTGCATCCGCTTCCAGCAGATAGCAGGTGTCGTCCTCTTTCTCCCGCTGGTCTTGCAGTATCGAAATGGTGTAGTCGGGTGTCAGCCTGTAAAGGGCTTTGCCCCGTATCTCCTCCATACCGTAGTCTTCGGGGCTCCTGAACAACCGTTTTTTAGGGTTCAGCTCCGAAAGGCATCCGTCCATCGAAAGTATGGCAAGTATCTGTACCTTTCCCATAATGGTTTCCTTTTTATCGTTTGCGGCGAGGCAAAAAAAGTAGCGTGCAATCCACGCTACTTCTGATGGAGGCTCTGGAATGCCTTGAAAGAAAATAGGTGAATGCACGCTATGCGTAGGCATAGCATAAGCAATCACGCAATGTTTTCTTTCGATGTTAATTTTCCAGATTCCCATCAGAAACGCCTTGCGGTCTTATGTCTATATATCATCGGCGAATGGCTTCCCAGTCGCCTGCTTTTCTCTTAAATATGCCGCAAAGATAGCGAATTATCTTCATTTGCAGGCATATCCGGTCAGTTTTCTTCGTTCAATCCATATTCGTCCAGCTTGTTATACAGCGTTGATCTGCCGATGCCGAGCATCTTGGCGGCGAGTTTCTTGTTCCCTTTTGCCTGTTTCAAGGCACGCAGGATGCGTTCTTTGTCCTCCTCATCATTCCTTAATGTAAAACTGGTAGGAAAGGTCGTTTGTTCACTGCCGATTTCCAGATCATCCACGGTTATGGTATCGTTTTGGGCTTGCAGTACCGCCGTCTGAATGGTTTGCTTCAATTCACGCACGTTGCCCGGCCACGGATAGGTGAGCAGGGCGTTACGGGCGGTGACTGTGAAGCCTTTAATGTTGCGTCCCAACTCCTTGTTTGCCGTTTCACGGAAAAACTCCGCCAATGACAGTATGTCTTCTTGGCAATCACGCAATGGCGGTACTGTTATCGTGTATTCTTTCAGGCGGTAGAACAAATCTTCCCGAAACCGTTTATCGGCTACAGCTTTCTGTAAGTCCTCGTTGGTCGCCACCACTATCCGCACATTGGCGGTCTTGTCCTCCTTTGCCCCGATGGGACGGTAACGCCGTTCCTGTATGGCACGGAGCAGCATCTGCTGTGTTTCCAACGAGAGGTTGCCCACCTCGTCAAGGAACAATGTGCCGCCGTCGGCTTCCTCAAAATAGCCTGTCTTGTCGTTGTCAGCACCCGTGAAAGCCCCTTTCCTGTGACCGAAGAAAGCGGATTGAGCCAGCGTCGGGGACAATGAGCCGCAATCCACCGGGACAAACGGCTTGTCCGACAGCTTGCTTTGGGCGTGGATGTGCTGTGCGATATGCTCCTTGCCCGTTCCGTTCTCGCCCAGTATCAATACGCTCAACCGTGTGGGAGCGACAAGGCGGACACGCCTCTTGATTTCTTGGTATGCCTTGCCTTGACGTGTGAAGATGGGGACTTGGGAGTGTTTCTTCTTTTCCTGCATCTTGTGCAGTGAACGGACAAGCGGAACGAGTTTGTCCTCTACCAGCCGTTTGGGTATATAGTCGGAAGAACCGAGTTTCATACTCTCCACCGCCGTATGTACCTCGGCGTAATCGGTCATTACAATGAAAGGTTGCCGTTTGCCATTGGCACGCATCCAGCGTAGCAGGTCGATACTCTCACCGTCGAGCAAGCGTAAGTCTGCAAGCACGATGTCATCATCTTCCGCTTTTGCCAACAGTTTCCTTGCGGTTGAAAGATGGTATGCCTGCATCGTGTCGAAGCCCTCCTTTTTCAGCAGGTTGCAGACGTAATCGTTATAGACGGGATTATCCTCAATCACATACACTTTCATCTGACTTCCTCCTTCTTTTCCTTCCTCGCCAGTTCGATTATTGCCGTACCCATGCGTAACACTCCGTTTACGGAATGGCGCAATTCTTCATCGGAACATTTTTCATCACGATGCAGAAGTTCATGCAGTTTCCATAATGGTCCGTCCGCACGTATTACCGCCCATGAACTGCGCAGGCGGTGTACCTGTTCGTCCAACGCCTTGCGGTCAAGTCGTCCAAAGGCTTCCCTCATGGCTTGCATATCCTTTTCCGTTTCGGTTATCAGGCGGTCGAGCATGGCAGTTTTATTCCCATAGGCAAGCAGGGAGGACAAGTCGGGATATTCTTCCACATCTGTTTTCTGTAAAAGGCATTTTTCTGAAACATCTATCAGTTCCGCCATATCGAAAGGCTTGAACAGGCAGGCGGTGAAACCGTGTACCAACAATTCCTCTTCGGTACAACTGCCGGAAGCGGTTGCCACGATTACGGGAATGGTCTTGGAGTTGCCAATGTCGGATGAACGCAACAGTTCCAACACCTCGTAACCGTTGGTTTCCGGCATTTTCAAGTCGGTAATCAGCAAATCATAATTTCGTGTGCGTACTGCCTCCATCAAGTCACCCGTGTTGTCACACGCATCGCAACGGATGCCACAGTGGGCGTACATATCCCTTACCATCGAAAGAAGAATGTCGTTGTCGTCCAGCACAATGACCGAGAATGACCGTTCAAAACGGCGTTCCGGCTTGTACTTTTCTTCATCGGAAATGCCATCCGCCGTATTCATGGGGACTTCCACCGTGAAACGGCTGCCCCTGCCTTTTTCGCTTTCCAAACGGATTTTGCCGTGCATCATATCCACGATGCGTTTGACGATTGACAGCCCCAGCCCGAAGCCGTCCTGCGTGGCGGCATTGGAGAGCCGTTCAAACTCACCGAATACCCGTTGCTGTTCTTCCTCGCTCATGCCGCTGCCCGTGTCCTCCACGATAAGGGCAAGCGTCTTTCCGTCATAACCCGAATGGAAAGATACGCTTCCGGCTTGTGTGTACTTTATGGCATTGGAAAGCAGGTTGTCGCCTATCTGCATGATGCGCTCTTTGTCACCCATAAGAATAACATCGGTACTGTTCTCCACGATAAGTTTCAAATCCTTGCTTTCTGCCATAGGTCGGAACTCTGCTTCAAGTACGTCCGTTATGCTTTGCAGGCGGAACGGGGAAATGTTCATTCTCTCTTTTCCGTTTTCCAACCGAAAGAAACTCAACAGGGAGTTGAGCATGGCTATCATCCGCTTGGAGGCTTGCAGCACGCTTCCCGCATGGTGTTGGATTTCTGCCGTACCGCTTTTCCGTATCAGTTCCGCATAGCCGTGTATGGCGGTCAGCGGTGTACGCAGCTCATGGGTGATAGTGTACATCGTCTTCTGTCGGGTGGCGGTCAGCTTCCCGTTCATACTATTCGATTCGCTCAGTTGCGCTATCAGCGAGGTCGTCTCACGCCTGTAGCGGCTTATCCGTCTGGCGTAGCGGTGGATGATTATGTATGACATTATCAGCAGTAGGAGTATAAATCCTGTCAGACCGCCTATCTGCATGAACGAGCGTTCACGCATGAAGGTTATCTCCGCTTCCCTCCTCAAAAGGTCGGTCTGCACTTTTTTGTCCATCTGCTTGATTAAGGTTTGCAGTTGGTGGTTCAGTTCCGCGTTCCGTGCGGCGAGGCTGTCGGCGTGATCGGAAAGGCGGCGGCTCTGCGCCTTCTGCTGCGTTATCATGTCACGGTTGAGCGTGTAGAGCATGGTGGTTGTGGCGGTCGGTTCCGGCTTTTCCCTCTTGCCGAATATCCCGAACAGTCCCTTGCGCTTCGTTTTCTTCGGCTCTTCCTGCGTACTCTTCCATGCGATGACAGGCACACGCTCGGCAATCCTTTCATTGATGTCCTCCTGCTCGTCAAGCACACGCATGATGCCGCACAGTTGCTTCTCCTTGTCTTCCAACAGCCGCCGCACGCTGTCGATACGCTCCGCAGGGTAGATGTTTTTGAAGCGGCAGAGTAGGCTGTCCACCGCCTGCCGCTTGTCCCGGTATTCCTCCACGTCCGCCACCTCCCATTCCAGTACGGTCTCGCCGAGCAGGGAGAGTTCCACCACACGTACATACACGTCATGCACCTCCATACGCAGGGCGTTTATCCGATGATTCTCCGTCTCGAATGTCTCCAGCTTCCGCCACTCGTCGACCCATAAATGCACGATACCGCCCACCAGCAGGAATATCAATATATATCCTGCGGCTATCTTCGTGCGGAGATGTTCAGTATGCCTCCCTTGCCTCTTGTCTGTCATTCCCGTTTCCATATCCTGTTTTCCTTATTGTCCGTCACCTTCTTTCTGCATCACTCCATCCTGCCGCAGCCTCGCCTTGCAGGGCAAGCCCGGTGACGTGGCGATGGGTGGTGTATATGTCCTCGTACATCCTCCACAGCCGTGCCACGCCGCCTTCCACCTCCCGCATCTGCCGCCGCTCATATATCAAAATGGCGATCATACTGCCTATGACCGCCACTAAGATGATATATCCGAAAATGATTTTATGCTGCAATGGCATTCGTTTCTTTTCCATACGTATCACTTCTTATCCTTTAAAAAAGCAAATTCTCACCACGGCAGACCTTGCAAGCTCGACCTGCAACAAAACTCAACAATATCTTTCTATTCTTCTTCTCCCAACAGAAAGAAGAGCATACAACACTTCCTCCTTTCTTTATCCGGATACTGTCCTAACAGCTTTTGGAAACAGTCGTCAGTACACCGGTTTCTCAGAAAGCAAGGACGGGACGCACATTGTCACTGCCGTCGAATTTACTTGCCCAGATGCAGCGCACCATGCCTTGGAAGTTGTTCAAAATCCAGTACCATGTGTGGTACTTCGAGTGCTCCGAAGACGAACAAAACGAGACGAGGTTGTTGAATGTATCCTTGTCCCCAACGGCGATATTCTCCATCCATTTGTTCAAAGCGGCGGGAACATCTCCTTGGCTCTTCCAGAGGAATTCTCCAGCGATGTCTGGCGAGGTTTGCTGGGTAACGTCCGCCAAAGCCGGACAACCGCCCAGATTTTGCAGGATGTCCCACCATTGGCCGGAGGCTGGAAGATAGATACCAGCCGGTCGTGGTCGCAGGAACCGGACAGGTCGTGTTATAATCATAGGCGGCCTTGAATGCGGGATAACTGTCGAAGTTGCCGCGATTGGTGCGGATATGCTCGCAATTTCCGTAACCGCTGATGTCGTTGTAGTTATCGGCTTTCGTCCTGCATGTTGTAAGCCCCTCATCCATACCGAAAAGGCCCCACGCTTGTCTTGTCGCGATATTCTTCACAGCCATGACAAGGCCATGGACATTACCTTCTCCGCCTAACTTCTCTTTTTCCTTTGCACCGATACGGCTCTTGTCCGTCTGGAAAACGATGCCGACGACTTTAGCCGCCTGCACCGTCGTTTCGTCCGCCTCTTTCGGAATCAGATACCCCGTCGTACCGTTATTTTTCGTGCAGTAGAAGTCTCCGATGCGGGCAATGCCCGATTCGGCATAGGTGACGTTCTTTATGGTTTCCGCCGCGCCGTCCACCTTGTATCTCTTGTATTCCCCTACGACAGGATGGGACGCGGACGTGGTGATGGTAAACTCCCTGTTCCCCCCGTCATAACATCCCTCGATAGTCGGCATGGACGAGTGCACCAAGTAGCGGTAAGTGCCGTCAGCCATGCGCAGCGGCTTGGCGGTGCCTGTGAACGTAGCTTCTGCCCCCACGGTGTAGTCGGGAACATTCGCGTCGATAAACTTGTAAACGGTCTTCGGCATCTCGATGACGGCCAACGCCATGCGGTGTTTCATGGCGAAAGAGAGGTGGATGGTGTTGCCCGTCCCTGTCGTTGAGCCTCCGGCTGTCATCAGGTCGGAGGCGGTGTAAGCGGCATGGGTGCTCTGGTCGTCCCCGGGTTGCCAGCCATCAATGAGCGGCTTGAAGAACTCGGCATCGGTCATGACCGCCCCCTCCGCAGGTGTGGCAGTCTTGCCCGCCATGTCCGCCTGATAAGGATAGTAGAGGTAGTAGCTCTCTCCATCCATTCCGGCGGCAAGCGTCGTACCGTCGGTTTTCCACATGATGCCGCCCGTGGCGGCATCCTTTTCGGCTGTCAGCTTCACGTTTGAATAAACCGGCTTTCCGCCGCGCACCATGTAGAATCCGCAGGCATCGCCTTCGGTGAACTCGGTGGTGTAGCCGTTCTCCACGGCACGGGTCTCGACACGGGTTTTCATATTCTCAACAGCCGATGTATATCCGCCATCGGTAACGGAGATTGTCAGTTGCTGCGCCTTGTCTTGCACGGCAGGGAACTCTTCTTGCGTGCAGGATACAAGCAGCAGGAGCAACGCAGCTTGCAAGAGGTGGTATATGTTTTGTATCTTCATATTCTTAAAGGACTAAATAGGCAAATAGTTCAGAAAGCAAGGACGGGACGGACAGCGTTACTCCATTTCTTATAGACAAAGTCGCAGCACACGTAATCAGAGGAGTACACGTTCCAGTTCCGTGCGCGGAACTGATTTAACTCCGATGACGACCAAAAACGGTCACCGGTGGTAAAATCATTCTTGCTGTCGGCTGCAATTTTATTCATCCAAGCATTCAAGGCAGCTGGAACATCGCCTTGACCTAGCCAACGGAAATCACCGGAATCCGACGAGGTTTGCTGACCTTTATCCGCCATAGCCGGACAACCGCCCAGATTCTGAAGGATGTCCCACCACTGACCGGAGGAAGGAATAAACCAGCCTGTGGTATTACGAGGTGGGCGGTATTCATTTATACTGTACATATCATTCCATTTCTCGACGGCTTCGAAGGCCGGATATGCCTCAATTCCACCGATACTATTTGCATGGTCAAGAATCTTGGTGTAATTGTGCAGACCGCTGATGTCAGAGTAGATTTCAGACTTGGACCAGCAGTCTTTCACGTCTTCCAAATTATTCTCTTCATGGCTCCATTGGATATCTGTTGCGGTGTTCTTTAAGGCCATTACAAGGCCATGCACATTCCCTTCGCCCAATTTGGACTTTTCGGCAGTGCCGATACGGCTCGGGTCCGTCTGGAAAACGATACCGATGACTCTTCTTTCTATTTCACTTTTTGTTTGGAGTACGGGAGCAGGCTTGGGGCTTGCTATCTTCATACTGCCGTCAGTATAGATTTTGCGCAGGCCGCCGTCGCTCCAAGTCCCGTCGGAATAGAAGTAGTCGCCGATTTTAAGTTCGTCAGCTGTGAAACTTTGCTTTACCTTTTTGGAGGTGACGTTCTCCTCGCCACATGCAACCCACGTGCCACCGGTCACCGCCTGCACGTCTATTCCGCTTGCTTTCACGGTGATGGTGTAGGCATACCGCTTGCCACCGAAAAACCCAAATTTGC
>OODA01000262.1_pt1 | contig 39675 bp, 56 predicted proteins | sample 1671341 | NCBI WGS metagenome assembly OODA01 (sample SAMN06348147, study PRJEB24527) | human gut metagenome | biome: human gut; feature: ankylosing spondylitis patient; material: feces | host: Homo sapiens | place: China | collected 2015-10 | reverse complement strand
TCGGAATATGGAAAGGTGCTCGAGTGGCTGAAGAGGCACGCCTGGAAAGCGTGTATTCCCCTAAAGGGAATCGGGGGTTCGAATCCCCCTCTTTCCGCAGAAATCACTGAAAATTAGGCGTTTCCAAAACATCGTATTTTATCCAACTAAGTAGAATCCTGCACATTCTTGCACATTTTTGCACATTTTTGCACAATTCTGCTTGCAAATAGCTTGCAAATGATAACAACGAAACTATACTTAGATACAAGAGCGGTCAAGGACGGAGAGCCTGCACCGCTCAAAGTTGCCATCACGAAGAAGCGACAGGCAGCTTATATTCCTCTTGGTGTCAAATTGAAAAAGGAACAATGGGATGTCAAGAAACAAAGAATAGTTGATGCACCAAATAAGCAGAGATTGGAAATATTTGTCAAGAACAAATTGGTAGAGATTGAAAATGCTATATTGGAACTGCAGATGAAGGGAGAACTTACTAAACAGACTTCAACGCAGATAAAGAATAAGGTTGTGGCCTATCTAGACCCTGATGTTAAGAAGAAAGACTTATTTATAAATAGGTATATAGAATATATGAATAGTCGTTCAGCACAAAGGACCAGGGAAATATATGCAACCACTTTGAAGAAGATGCGCGATTTCGATAGCAAGGTAGATATCTACGCTTTTGAAGATATCTCAAAGGATTGGCTGAAAAGGTTGGATGCCGAGTTGGTAAGACAAGGGTTAAAGAAGAACTCCAGGAATATACATTTCAGAAACATACGTGCCGTTTTCAACGATGCTATCGATAATGAGATAACCAGCCATTATCCGATGAGAACATTCGATATAAATCCGGAACAGACAGAAAAACGTTCTCTTTCTGTAGATGAACTACGTACCTTATTTAATTATAATGTGCAGCCATGGCAGCAGAAGTACCTGGATTATTTCAAGCTTACATTCTTCTTGATCGGGATAAACCCTGCCGATATTCTTAATTGTACGGATGAGAATGTTGTAGACGGAAGATTACTGTATAGACGAAAGAAGACGGGAAGACTGTATAGCATCAGACTGGAACCGGAAGCTATACAGATAATAAATAGGTATAGAGGAAAGACAAAGCTAGTCAATTTCTCAGAGAACATGAGAAACTACAAGCAATTTGTGTGCAAGGCAAACAAGGGACTAAAGGCAATAGGCCCTGTCACTAAAGAAAGGAACGAGAAAAAGAAAGCTCACGATTTTCAGAAGGAATATCATACAAAGCATAATCCTCTGTTTGAACACATCTCTCTGTATTGGGCTAGGCATACGTGGGCAACAATAGCCTTCTCCATAGGAATACCCGAAGAAATCATTGCCGAAGCATTGGGACATTCCCATGGAAACAGGACAACAGCTATCTATATTGACAAGAGTGTTGCCAATATAGACGCTGCAAATAGAAAAGTATTGGATTACGTTCTATATAAGGAGCAACCAAAGGACTAACCCTTGGAAGCTCCTTTCGAACCAATTAAATAATCAGACCATTGTCTCTCATGAAGTTCACCATTGCCCTGTTCTGTGGCAAAAGGGCAGGGATATCCATTCTGTTAGCCTTATACAAGTTGGTAGCAGAATTATACATATCCCAGGCAGTTACAAACTCCTTATCGTGATAGGCCTCCAGCATATCCTCTGTGAAGAGTGTAATCTGTGACTGATTGAGAGGGTAGGTGATATTCTCACGAATAGACTTTCGTGATGTATCTGCCTTTACTCTTGTAGCAGTCATCAAACCAATAAGCAAGAACATCTGTTCTGCAGTAATGCGTGTCTCCTTCATCTTGGCAATACGCTCACGATCAGTCTCGATGATGTGCCTGGCATCGACCAGCCATGACTTTAATGTATCAAGCATTGCCGCCACATCCATACCGGAACCCTTCTTGCCCTTTTCGGAATAGCTGGACATATACAGTTCTGGAGAGAGCATACACTGATTGTGGCAAATCATCACATTCGGACCGAATCCAATCTGAATACCTTTCTGATGGAAGGCTACGGCCACATTAGTAGTAGTCTCATCATTATCAAAATCAGTGATACGAATATTGGCATAAACTCGGCGGAGAATATGCGCCTCTACCGCATGCTGACCTTTGACCGCTTCCACTTGTGGGAGGCGAACCACTCCTGGCGACTGACGGTCTCTGTTCTGTGCTGCAAACATATCATAAACCTCCACATTGTAGCCGAGCTCTGTACACTCATCAATGACCTTATTGAAAAGGTCAAAGTGATAGATGCCACGGAGCGGATTTCCGTAAACATCATCCTCACGGTGTGTGCGACTCAACTGTTCGAGAGTGATAGCCTGGGTCTTGGCTTTCTCGAAATCAAAGAACTTGTCTTCATTAACTGAAGAAGGAACTGCTACCATATCCTCGGCAGCCTTACTCAAATTTGTTGCTGTTGTCATAATCTTTAATATTTTTAATTGGTTACAAATTATTTCAATGGAATGCCTGCTTCTTCAAGAAGCTTGATTCTATCTTCCTTTGTTGCTTTTGTCAAGTTTGTCTCTTTGACAAAATTCCCGGCAGAGTCTCTTGTTATAAGAAAAACATAGTCGGCATGATTGATCCAACTTCTCTGACACTCCAGGCGATACTCATTAGCCTCCTCGTAAGTCTCAAACCCGCTCTTTGTGTCATACATTTCATCGTCGCGGGTAACATATAAACTGCTAGTCTTCATTTTTAATCTCAATTATGTACATTAATTCTTTCTCCAGAACATCCTTCTCTTGATAAGGAGAATCATACTTATATACAACTGCGTCATCAAGAAAAGTTCTTACTCCCTCCATGAAGCCATCTTGTAACACAGAGTTATCTGTTATGTATGCTGCCAGGAAGAAGCCGTTTCTTTCCTGCGTATCACCAAGGCCAACTGCACCGAAATGACTTCTGAAAGTAGTACCCTGCAACTCATCAAATGAGTACTGAATCATAAGTCTTTTCATCATTTCAAAGAATACTGCTACTTTAATTGCTTTCATATCTATCGCTTAACCGTGTTGCGTAGGGCTTACTTTGTTAATGTCTCATTGCTAAATCTACTATCGCTACGATAAATAGAAAAATCAATCCGTTTACTAAAAGAATGGTTCCCATATCTACTTAAAATTAAAGAAGTCCTTAATCTGTTTCTTCTCGTCATCTTTGGCATTCAAGATGTCCTTCACTACGAAATCTGCAAGCGGAGCTAATACTGTATTCATTGCATCTATCAATTCGCCTTGCGCTCCCAGTTCAGCAAGGACATCTGTATATTCACAAAGAAATTCATGGGACGAAATGAATCCCATTTCATAATTCTTTTTGATTTCCTTAATTTCTTCCATCTTTTTAAGATTTTAATTGGTTCAACATAATTTATGGTTAGTCAAAATAACCACTCTTTCTATATGCAAAGGTACAAAAAAAATGTGATATATGCAAATATACCACACTTTATTTTAGTTAAAAATACCAAATTCAACTCGCTGAGTATCAAAGAGTTATATGCTTTTGTAGATACTGCTTAATGTAATGATTTTTGTAGCTTCGCCGACTTTGTCAATCAGATTGGTTACGGCTTCATCCACTTCGCACAAAGCATTATACACATCGTTTGGGATATTTCCTGTCTCCAAACCATTACTACACGTTTTCCAAGTTTGGTTTAGCTGCCTTGCAGCATCCACCATTAATTTAATGTCCGTCATATTTCTAAATTTTAAATGAATATCCTACTAACTGCCTGGCAGAGCCATCCCATCATATAGCAAGGCTCTTCGTCTTTCAAGTCAATACCTAGTGATTCGCAGATATGAGTGACAACATGAAACATTTCGTGTGTGGCAGTATTCACGAACTCATATTCTGATGTGGTCCTGCTAATAGCAACCACGCTCTTCCTACCTGCAAGATTGGAGTAGGTTAGACCTGTGTTCGGTATTCCACGTAAGCAATGCTCCCTTGCGCTTTCGACTGCCTTTTCTGTGCAGCCAATCTGCACAAGGGAGTTGCATACCTCATCGGTATCTGATGATTCCAAACCGTAAAACACAAGAACTTTCCAATCGTACTTTTCTAGATATATCTCTTGACTTATCATAAAATATCATCCCATGGAATGCCGATGCCATTATGGTTGCAATCGGCATAGAATCTGTTAAAGATGAAGCCATCCTTCTGATCGGTATCATCAACCATATCTTTCACGAACAAAGCCATGTGAGCTTCGTCCTCGATGGAAGACTTATAGAAATCAGCCTTAACCATGTTTGCCACATAGACATGATCATAGCCTACATTATTTTCAAGTGTCACTCCCTGCTTGGTAAGGATGGATTCAACCTTCTCCTTATCCATATAGTCAACCTCCTCATCCTTTTTGGTGACTGGGTTGTATTTTCTCATCTGACTGACTGCCCATTCGCAAGCCTTCTTGTTGAAGTGCCAGCCATTATATCTCAGATATGCTATCATTCCTTCTGGCTTCATATCGTAAGCATCCAAAGGCATTCTACATTTTCCCATAGCTCTTTCTTTTAAGGGTGGCAGGGAAAAATCCCCACCACCGAATTAAACATTAGTAACGTCCACCGCCACGGCGACCATAGTAGCGTCGCTCTCCATAGCGGTCTTCGTCACGCCAATCTTCATCGTCCCACTTGTCACGATAGTCTGGCATAGGCATACGGTTTCCCATACGCTCGCGCTTCAAACTATCCAAGCACTTCATAACCTTGCCACCTGCTCGAACCATTTCTTCGCAGTTGTCAACAAGCTCATCGAACTTGTTTTCCGTAATTTCTACCATATATCCCATAGCAATTACTTTTTAAAATTGTTACCGCTCAAAGCCTTAGACAGCATGGATTCAATATTGGATAGCGTTCCCTTCATGCCGCTGACCTCTGATTTGAGGTTACTGATGTCTTTTTCCTGCTGCTTTTCCTTAGCAATCTGTGGGTTGATTCTAGTGAGCATTTCCTCGCAGGAGCTTATAACTCCATTGTGGTAATCTACACTTTCCACGACTCCCTTTGAATGTCGCAACATAGCATCAATCTCGGCGCACATAGCTTCTCTGCTGTCACTGACAACAACACCTTCATTGCCGAAGTTCACTATCTGTGCCGTAGATGGTAGCTTTTCGAAATTGACCTGCTGGTCCTCTACTTGCACCTTAACATCAACGGTCGTCTCCAATGTCGGAGTCTGTCCTGGCATATAGCTAGGATATTTCTGCTGAGGATTGCTGACCGATATTACTTGACCGATTTTTAGAGTCGGCTTTTCTCCTCCCTTGTCTAAGATGTAGAAGAGAGAAGACTGTCTTAGTCCTTGAAACATTTTCTTTCTCTTTTAAAGGGGCAGACTTTTCAGTCTGTCCCATAGTTAATACTCTGTTAGCCGCCTGTAGGCTGCTGAAACCCAAGCAGTCGGATAATACCGCTCTTCTTATTGATGTATGCCAAAGCCTCCGTAGTTTCAGAAACGTTAGCTCCCGTCACTGCCTTTCCCACATGATCAACAACTGGCACCTTTGTTGTGCCGGAAGTAGTTCCGCTAGTGTTGGCGGTTCCGTTAATAGTGGTCGAACCACTATTTGGAGTTACGATTGTGACAGGAAGTGTCGCACTTGCAGCGGCAACTCCTTGATGTATCTTCAAGAGTACAATGCACTCGCAAGGCAAAGCATTGTAGTAGCAAGGATTGATACCATAATCTACACTAGCATCTGTGACCTGCTGAGCATTTGTCTTCAGCTCATAGATACCGCCTACATCAATAAGTTTGATTTGGTTTCGACCGATTGGAATAAATGGATTGAATGGATATAAAGGGAACATAGTTACCTCCTTTCCTAACAACCGCATCCTACAGTTGAACGAGAAGCCGCTACATCACCTGCATAAGCTCCCATGGCGGCAGCAGTATAAACGTCCTTGTTGAATACTCCGTACTGAGGGTACTGAACACTGATGGTATTAGGCAACTTGCACTTGATGCCAGCCACCTCTGCCTGCAGTGCAGCCAAAGCTGCATTTACTGGTGTGATAACCTGTGCCTGATAAGCCTGCAAAGCCTGTGTCTGATGCTCGTTTGAAATCTGAGCAAGCAGGGCACTATTCTTCTCTCTCAAAGCATCGAGCTTATCCTGCATTGCCTGTGTCTGCATCTGATCCAACTTAGCCAAGACAGACTGATTGTTAGCATCAGCCTTGTCACGGAGCATCAAAGCATTGGCATTTGCCGTATCATTGATGGCGTGGGTCTGCTGACAGATAGACAACTTGAGGTTGCCATCCATTGCAGTTATGGCGTTATTGGTCTTGCAGCAGCATTCTGCCAACTGAGTAGCGATGGCATTGTTACCCTGCATGATAGCAGTCAAAATCTGATTAGCATTCATGCCCATCTGATTGCCGAGGTTGCAAATCTGATGACCTAAGCCATTGATTGCAGCCATGACTGCGTCACTTGATGTGTTGAGGGCTGTAGCCAAGCTCTGAACGTCGAAACCATTGCGCTGAACAGCCTGCATGATAACGGCTGTATTGGCATCATTGTTAAGCATTGGCACAACACCGCCCTGTCCGTTAGAACCCATGCAGCGATTACCTCCGAAGAACCCCATACCATTATTGCCCATAAGGATGAACAAGAGGAGGATTGCAAAGATGTCTTCACCCCAACCATTTCCGTTTCCACGGTTGTTCAAGAGTGCAATAAGACCTGGGTCAACACCCTGTCTCTGCATGAGTGCAGGAAGCATAGCCAAGATTCCATTAGAGCCTGTGCCGCTTGTGCCGCTCTCTGGATTGAACACGTAAGTTTTACTTTCCATATCCCGAATTTTTAATTTAACCTTAATATTTAACTAACACTATTTGTAACGTTACGTGTGCAAAGTTAGAAAATTGTTTTGAAATAAGCTATAAGGCTATCATAGTTTTCGTTAGTGGCTCTAAATCAGTGGTTTATGGTGATAGTAGGTAGACTCATTTTTAATCTTCTTAGAACGGAAGAATTTACTTTGCAAACAAAAAGGGCGACCGCTCATCACGAGTAGTCGCCCTAGTTATCCAAAATAAATCTCAAAACCTTAATTAAACAACTTTTCTAAGATTCTTTCTTTTTCTTCCTTGATATATATAGTAAGTACATAACTATGAGTATAAAGCAGAACCAAAACATCTGCCCCGTTTTTAAGAATATCTTCTGCATACTTGACAGAGATTTCTCTTTTATAGAAGGAGCGTCAATCTTATAGAACTGAGAGGTACCAATCTTTGATAAGGAGTCACATCTTCCTCTGTAATATATAAAGCTATCTTTGTATGCTTTATATGTACTGATGGTATCGAGGAGCATTCTTCGTTCCTTTTCAAATAAATAGTGACTCTCGTAATGAAAACGATCTTCACCAATCTTATTCCCTTGCGCATCATATCGGGTTGCTGTGCTATCTTTTACATAGCTGCTATCTTTGGTAGCCTTTTCTGTTTCTCGCTTTTGGATATGTTGCCATTGCTCGAAGGCATAAGACAATCGGGTAGTGAAGAGGGAATCGAACTTCTTTTCACTCTGCTTGTCTGTGATGAAGGTTTGTGTAGTTACTGCTCTAGGAGTACTGCACCCTAAGACAGAAACAAGCGCAAGACCTACCACTAGGGTAATGGTTGCCCATTTCCAAAATCTTATATCATACCATTTCATCATTTATTCAATTTTAGATTACCATACGTAATGTAGCTAAGTCTGCGAAGCCACCCTTTAAGAAAACCTTTCTGGTCACCGACTGCGATTCTCTTTAGATAAGCTTTTCTATCCTTCTTGAAGGCTTCGAATAGTCTTTCTCCATTGGATTTATTAATGGCATACAGCGTCTTATTACCGATAATACCATCTGCTGTGATACCTAATACAAGTTGCAGATGTTTTACCGCTTTGCTGACTCCGCTATTATAAGCGAAGTCTACTAGCATATTGGCTACGCTCTGATCCTGTATTTGGTCTGCCTTGCAAGCATTCCAATAGTTCTGCTTGAAAACTCGATGAAAGTCTTCCTCAGTAAGGCGTTTTACATCTTCCTCGTTAAGAACACCATCACCATTCTTGTCATACCCGACTCTCCTCCAGGTCGCAAGGGTGATGCCGTATTTAGTAGCGCCACCCCTGTCATGCTTGTTATTTGTATATTTGTCCGTTTCCCAACTGAGGATAAACGGAACGAGTTTACTAGAATCAGCCATGTTTACTTCTCCTCCTCGCTATAATCCTTTCTTTGAATAATGTAGCCAAATACAAGAATGCTTCCTATAATAGCTGCCACCATAATAATCGCTAACATCATATCTTTTCCTCCTTTTCCGTGTAATTTAGATAGTCTGACAAATATGGAATCTTCTCGATAAATTTGAAGCGCATGAGATAATAGAGGAAACTCACTACATACCAAGGAGGGGTACCCTTCTTGAATATCTGTTTCAAGTTCTTCAGAATATTGCATCCGTAGAACCACAATACTAGATACGAGATAAAGGAAACACATTGAACGGAACCTTCCATTTGTCCTTTGAATCGCCCGATTGCATATACTGCTGCACAAAGGACGAAGAACACGGTAGCGTGACCGATGCACACAACTGCTTTCTTTAACTCGAAGTTCTCTCCTTTTGCAATCATGCCACTAAGATAACCGAAAATAAAGTTGAGGGTGAAGACGATCATAAGCGAAGATAACTCGCCTTCAATCGGTTTAAGATAGGCGAGGAGTGCAAGAACTACGCCTACGACAATATCTTTAATTCTATCTGCCATACTATAACTATTTGATGATTAAACAATAATGCTGCAAATATACAACAAAATATTTAATCATCAAATAGATTTCACGAAAAAGTGCAAAACTTTATGCACTCATATAAACGTATATATATATTTTTGAAGGAATATTGTATATAATTGTATATAATTTCCTCGAAATATTGTATTTTTAAAAGCATCTAAATTTGGAATTAAAACAAAAAATCCCCTATACCACGCCAATAGTATAGGGGAAATATCACATTCCTACTCGGAAAAATGATGCTCGATTAACTGCTACAAAGGTAAGCAATAATTCCGAAACCACCAAATTTTTCATCATTATTTTCTCTTGCTCTTAATGAAGTGCAGAATATCCCACTTCTTCCAATATCGGGTGTGCCCACGTTTCTTGCACTCACCGTTCGGAATGTCGCCCCTAGCAACCATACGATTGAGTGTAGCATCAGAAACGTGCAGTTTCTCCTTGACTTCCTCGGTAGATAGCATCGGGTTGAGCATATCGGGTATGATGTCACATAGTCTATCCAAATCATCATCGCTCATTCCGCAAGCGGTGATGACCTCACCATTTCGCTGTTGCTCGTCTGCTTTAAAGCAAGCGTCAGCCAACGACTTCAAAGCTGTACCTAGCAACTTATAATTTAATATCTTTCCCATAATCACGCACAGATTTTACGTCCTAACTTACTTCGACTGATAAACAAATCCACAAAAGAGTACAGATAGAATATTGCCGTTACCACCATGACCGTATAGCAAGAATCTACCATATCTTTGGTTGTATACCAACTCCATTCCACAATGTGAGCCGCATTGATGCTTGCAAAGTAGAAGAAGGGAATGCGGTATCTCCAACACAAGAAGAAAAATCGGCTTGCTAATATCAAAACCATTGGCAGAACGTACACCATAAAATATATGTAGAGATAGCAAGGTGCATTCTCCGCATAAGGGATGAACATTTCACGAGGATGCTGAGAGAATTCATAAATGCCGTATGCGTGAAAGCACATAAGTGTAATAGGAACGTACTTACAAAACCATCTGAAAAATTTCAGAATCCTTCTACTATACCGATTACCATGTCTCATCAGCAAATCCATAACCTCACTGACATCTTTGTCTTTCAACCACTTTAATAGGTTGTCTTCGTCTTCTTTATTCATAAGCGTTGATTTAAATTAAATGATGTTGCAAAGTTACACTCTTTTGCACAAAGCCAGCGGAAATGAGAATATTTTTGTGTTAAACTTTGCGAAAAGTAATAATCTGTAAGCAAATTATTCTTGAAAGGCCTCCGGTCATACAGATTGCAGCTCATTTACTACGTACATCTGTGAGAATATTGATTAACAGAAAAAGCTAGATAGATTCATTAAGTTCTACCTAGCTTTTTTAGAATTTATAAACTCAGCGACTTATAGTTCAACTTTGTGAACAACCTCCCCTACAGAATTTACCCATGATTTTCCATTCCACCATATAGGTTTATTAAGAGTTAGACTAAATTTGCAATCACCAATATTGGCATGAGTTCCAATGTATTTTGGAAAATCATAATCTTTGATTGTATTTACTGTCGTATTTTCTGTATATATAAGTTTTGACTTATCTGAACTTAAACGTACTCCCCTATAATTCAATGTTATTGTGTCTCTGTTAGAAGAGTTAGATTTCACAATAACACCTGAATCACCAATTATGTACAATGAATCATAAAAAGAGAACGTAGGAATTTTTGTAAAGTTCTCATTCTCAAATCTAGGATTCATGTATATCATTCCGTTTACTAGAGTAGTAATGTCAAGAATTGAATTATCTACATATACATTGTCAACGTCTCCTTGAATATTGAAAATAGTAGAGTTGTTATCATATACCTGAATATTACTAAAATGAATATCATGATTAGGATGAGGTGTTGCACCTTCAACCCATGATTTATGGTCAACTTCATTAATGGCATTAAAGCCAAAGTTACCCTCATTTTTAGTTTGGTATGATACGATATTACGTAACTCTATATTGTAACAGCAGCAACCAAGATTATCTCCAGAGGCTTCTTTTCTCCATTGTATGCCATCGCTACCTAAACTTTCTGAAGGAGTAGCTGTAGATATGGCAGTTTTTTGCTGAAGATTAATCACTCTATAAATATTATTTTTATAGGTAACTGTTGTACTATGCTGCACTTCCATTCCAGAAGTCCAAGGCAACCAAGAACCGTTCAGAAATCTTGTAGTAAATCCTAATGTTCTGTTATATTCACTATTGACATTATAATAATGTGGTAATTCTACAATATTCTCAATAAGAACATCATGTATATCACCTATTTGTGGGTTGCTATCTGCAAAATCCCAAGCATTAAGAGCAATAGAATCATCTACTGCACAAATTGTCAAATCGTGCAAATATCCATTGAATCCTCTACCGAAATGGAAGGCATCTTTGTCTCCTATAACAAAGCAATTTGCAAATTCTACATCCTCCCAATCACAACAATGCACAAAGAATATATGAGCTTTATACCACATACATCTTACGTCTGAAACATACACGTGCTTAACATGAAAGAATGTAAGATAACCTCTAAGTCCACTTATACCACAACTGTTATTGAACCCATTAGTATTTAAATGATATCCAATAACTTTTATATTTTCATCGTATGAACCATCACTTTTAAATGCTGCTGCATTGATGAGTACATAAGGACAATTAGATACCATTTTGATGATTACTCCTTCAGCGAACACAAGAGTTGTGTTGGATTGCAAAACCATTCTTCCATTAACTTCATATTCACCTGGCTTGCTAACAATGATAGTTCCACCACCAGCAAGTAATCTGTTCATAGTTGCCACATTGGTTGTTGCATCTGATGTTGGAAGGAAACCTTCTTTGTTTGCATCTATAAAGTTCCCTAATTTCAAAGCATCAATATTACTTTTAGAAGAATCCTTAGGTTCCCAATGTACTAACTTGTGTTTGTCAACCTCTGTAATACGTTCTGTTATCCTTTTTACAGAACTCATGTTTCCCTCTGTTGTTTTCAAACTCTTTATATAAGAGTCAATAGAAGGATTGTTGGCAAGGCTAAGAATAGAACTATTGTTAAAAGAATATAGCTTTTGGTTTGTTGTATAATTATCCCAATCAACAACTGCAAATCCTGAAACTCCACTATTATTCTTCTCCTTTAATTCAAGAATACCATCCCAATCTGATGAAACATCAGCAGACGCAATTATCTTACCATCAGACTTTCTGCTAACATTAATTACATGTCTGTCTCCTTGAATGAGGAAATTATTTATTCCATATATCTCTTCAGACGATGCGCCAATTAAGTATAATTCCTTAACAGTATCTCTTAATATATAGTTACCTGATATTCTGTTTATATTTTCCAGAAGTCCTTCAACAAGAACACTATTAATTTTCTTGTTATTCAAAGTTCCTTGGGTTAATGTTGTTCCAACATTCTTCCAATTAACAACAGCCGTAATATCTCCAAAATGAACTATTTTTTCTGGAGATTCTGTTCTTGGCATAGTAGCATAAACTTCTCCATCCTTGTAGATTTCAAAGACGTATTTACCTTCATAATTCATTATATTGTGAATAGTATAAACAGAATCGGTCACAAGACTCTTTATATTAATGGCTTCTATGATGTCATTAATATCATCATTATCCGTACATATTTTTATTTCATTTATTACTTTCAAACTCTTTATATAAGAGTCAACAGAAGGATTATTGACAAGACTAAGTATGTAACTATTGTTGAAAGGATATACCTGTTTCTTTGTTGTATAGTTATTCCAGTCAACAACGGCAAATCCTGAAACTCCGCTGTTATTCTTCTCCTTTAATTCAAGAATACCATCCCAATCTGATGAAACATCAGCAGACGCAATTATCTTACCATCAGACTTTCTGCTAACATTAATTACATGTCTGTCTCCTTGAATGAGGAAATTATTTATTCCATATATCTCTTCAGACGATGCGCCAATTAAGTATAATTCCTTAACAGTATCTCTTAATATATAGTTTTCTGATATACTAGTTTTTAATTCCTCTACATATTTTTGAATTAATGGAGAGTTTTTGATATTTGTTATAACATTAGTATTAAAGCTATAATCTTTATCATGAAAATTAGAATGCTTTGAGACATCACAAACTATATATCCGTTTTCATTATATCCTTCTCTTGGAGAAAGAGGAAGGACAAGAGAATCTGACGGGATTTGAGAAGTTAAACTATCATAAGTTGCTACTAAATTTCCATCAGAAAGTCTTTTGATGTTTACTGCAACTCTTCCATCTTGAACATATATATTCTCTAATCCATAAGATTCTCCATCCAAGGTGTTAGCAAGATATAATTCAGAAACTAAATCTGTTAACTCAGGATAAGAAGAAAGATTTATTTCTGATAAGTCGCTGAGTTTACCATTAATTTCATTAAAATTGTTAGAGAAATCAACGGATTGCTTTGTCCAGTTGGTTCCATCGTAATAGAGAAAGGCGATTTCGTTCTCTACTACAGAGAGATAGCCAAAGTTAGGATATTCGCCTACCTCGGTAGGCAGATAAAATACTTTGGTCTTTGGAGTGCCAGGGTTGGTGGTTCTTGAAGCGATACCGCCATACACCGCACCCAGCAGCAGACTATCTACCGAACCCTTGACTTGTGCCAGCGCATCCTTGGTAGCATAAGTGGATAAATCTACCGTCACCTTAAAGGTTTCACTGGTAGCAGTCCACGTACCATCAGTCTTGCAACGATAGACGATAAAGTCAGTACCGCTGCCTACGTAAGCCATCATACCCTTATCTGGGTTTGGATAAGCCGTTTTCAACTCGGTTTCTGACGAGTAGAAACCGCAATTCATCTTCTTCGCCTTGCTCAGTTCCATGAGCTTCATGACTATCAAGCCGAAGTTGGTGTCGAGCACTTTCGCTACGTCGCCAAATTTACCCGTGGTAGGGGTTTTGTTTAATTGTTCCATATTCTTACTTAATTTTCTGTTTTAATATAACTATCAATTCTACTCATTCCAGAATAGACCTTATACCCAAATGGTACATCATTAGGTCTGCCAGAGCGGTCGTATGTAAAAATTCTCACCTTCTTGTTCTCCGTATCGATAGAATACCCTACCATTCCGTCAAACGCAAAAGGTTCTATCATATCAAACCCCTCCTTGTAGGATAAATCGTGTACTCCTGTAGATACATGTTCAATATCAGAGAAACCACCACTTATATCGTAATTAGTACCAATAATACCATAGTTACGGTAAATGCCAAACTCAGCATCATATCTTACTTGATACATAGCTATAAGCTTCGGTGCTGTAGATAGTGGATAAATAGTATCACTAAGTCTCTCTACTATCCATCTAATAGCATTAGCAATTTTTACGCATTTCAGTTTAACTATCTGACCTTGATAAATTATAGGGTATCTTGTCTCAAAAGAAATAGCTGAATTAAAATCATAGCTATTCACGTAGCTTACATTCTTCAATCCAATATATCTATACGTGCAGAAAATATTAACCTCTGCGCCTAAATATTTCTCATCTTCTGGAAGTTGAATAAAAACAGGCTTTGTCATTTTAGGTAATCCGATTTGGATATTAAAACCGCTCAAAGACAAATCCAATTTATAATATAGCTCAACCCAATCAAGACCAAAACCTCCATACTTCATCTTATTGCCATCATCTATTATCGTATAAGGTGTATAGATATTTCCGCTGATAGACACATCCTTAAAATAACCGCCGACAGAAGATAAACTTTCCACTACTGCTTTTTTAAGCTTAGCATTTCCTTCATTATCAATCTCAAAGTTACCATTCGGCGACTTGATAGACTTCATAACTCCACCTTCTGCGTAGATGATGCCTCTCAAGATGATGTCGGTAAGAATGCCTCTACCGCCATGTGTGACTACGAATTTAGCGAGATTATTGAGTTCCTCGGCAGTAGGCTCGTAATTCGGGTTATCCTTGTACTTTTGAATAGTATAGATAGCCTGTTCGAGTGTTCCGCCACCCCATAGGAAAGGAGAATCGTCATCATTGTAGTAGCCGCTCATACCGCCAGTTTCCTTTATCATCTTCTTGTCTCGGTAGTTGCCTACCTTAAACTGTTGAGACATAACCAAACCGCCATCTATGGTTGTAGAACCTTGCGAAATGGCATCAGTCAGGAACTTCATATTCTGAAACTCAGCCATCGACTTATCATTATCAGAATAGGACGGAGACCATGCAGGGGCAATCGTGCCATACGAAAGCATGATTTCGCAGACAGTACAATTCGTACTAACCATATCAAATACAGCGTCTTTTGCGTCAGAGCAAGTAATATGCAACTCATATCGCTCGAAAGATGAAGTCATGGTTACATCATGCGTTTCGCCACCGACACTTACCTTTACGGTCGTGCCCTTGCCCTTGAAGGAAAGCACGTATGTCTTACCTGACAATAACGGTTGGGCAAGTTGCTGAGATAATTTGTGACCTATCCATACTGCTTTTCCGCTTGTAGAGTCTTTGATGTCAATTATCGAAGCATTCTCCATCGTCCAGTATTTCTGCTTTTCGGAGTACGTTTCCTTATCCTCAGAGATTTCGACATCTTCGGATATATCAATACTCTCATAATCGCCGCAAAATGAAGTGTTGCGCAAGAGATTACCGCTCTTGATATTCAAATCCAGCAAATCGTCTTTCTTGGCAATATCGTTGACTGATGAACCGTCAGGCAAAGTAGAATCACTCTCGAAATTCACTGTACCTTTGAATGTTGCTTTCTTCTGCTTTGAATCGTAGGTGAAATAGCCATCCTTGCCACCTATAAAGCTGTCTCCATAAATATTGCAATGGAATAAGCCAGTAACGGCATCATATCCTTCATCTTTCACCACATGGTCGAGAGAATAATCATTGATACCTTGGTAGAACTTCTGACTTGGTGCATCGTTAGCGGTAGCAGAGAGAATAATGGCTGCCTGACGATTATCTTGACCAGCATAGCGATAACCCAACTGTACAATATTATCGTTTACAGAAGGCTCGCTGGTGGTCAATTTATCCTTATCGGTATTCGACAAGACGATATAATCTTCGCCTACCTCGACAACCAATCGCCAGTAGTATTTGGTTTTCACAAACTCATGCGTTCCTGCCTCAATTCCAAACTGCTGGCAGCGAGCTTGGTCTCCTACAATAAACTCATTATATACCTTCTTTTCACCCTTGCTATCGTTGGTATCAAAGTAACACTTGAATTTATCAGGCTCCACATCATCCGCTACCACGTTTCCATCTTTACCAAGGCGTTCTACCTTGCTCACTTGCATAGCCGCAGGTGTGATGGCAAGTTCACCGCCGATATATCTTAATTCGTGTATAGTAATACTGCGGAAATCAGCAGCTCTGCGGATTGTGATATAATCAAACTCAGCCGTTGATGTTCCATCTTCCTTTACTTGAATACGTGCACCTGTCGAGTCTGTAGTGTAAACTCCGAACTCGGTATTCGTCCCATTCTTTCCAAGTTTCGTGTTTCCTTTAACTTCTACATTTCCGTCTATTATCAGTTTCTTAAGGTAAGCTACTCCATCCAAAGTAATCTTCCACAGGGTTCCTGCACCCAACTTAATACCCTGTTCAAAAGTAATCAGTCCTTTTGCTACATCATCAAACAGCTTTGAAACGAAAGAATTAATTGATTTTCTTGCTGATAGAACATTACTATCTGTAGGTGGTGTTGAGTCGTTCATGCCAATTACATAGACACCTCCACCTTTACCACTTCCCGTGCCGCCTATCTGCATTCCATTCACCTTGATGGAATCAACCTTGTCTTCCAACTTACCCAACCGGCTAGTAGCTGCCTTCTCGCCAACCGTGTACTGAGGGTGGTCGTAAGGAATGTCCAGAGGTATCTCCATTCCGATGATACGAGAGTTTCGGTAGTGCTTACCATCCGCATCCACCTGCGCAAACATATCATTAATCAGCTTTACCTGTTCACCGAGAGGATGGTAATCGTATATTCCATCATTGTAGAACTTATCGCCATCCATCGTGCAGGTGAAGTTTGAGTTGCTGATCATGGTTTTCTGATAGTACTGCTTCGATCTATCGAACAGAGATAACTGAGCAGTAGGGATGAGGTCCGTATCTGTAATCTTGGTTGCGTCCCAATTGAACAGGAAGTACTTATCACCTACCTTCGGGCACATAACGCCATCGGGAAGAGTTCTTCCGTAAGTGTCATTAGCAACAATCTCAAAGTAGTTAACCTTGTCAATGACTTTGAAACTAACATCGAACTCCATACCCATGAGAGCACCGCTAGTGAACTTGATGCCTAAAGTGAGGTTACTCTTTATCCAACTCTCCTTGAAGTTATTAGTGAAAGAGTCTGTAGAAGTGACCTGCCAAAATGTCTGTGTAGTCTTCGTTCCGTCTTCGTTATTAACGGTGCTATCATAGGTCTTGATACTGCTGACTACACTTTCCACCTTTGGATATTCCTCCTCAAACATCACGACACCTTCGATAGCCTGCTTGTCGTTCTTTACGACATTCACGTTCTCCAGGTAGCCATCCTTTGCGTAGAAACCATCACTATCCACCTCCTTGTTTGGAAGCATGAGGTAATCAGTAGCAACACCATCGGTGGTGACGTCCGCATCGGCACCAGTGAAATATCCTTTCGGGATATTCCTATCTGAGCCGAATGCGTACAGTCTCGTAATATAAGTTGACTTAGATTCCGAATAGGACATAGACAGAACATTAACATCCTGCTCGAATGTTGTCTGCCCTTCCATTTCGCAATATCCAAGGTATATGATGGAGCCATCTATCCACCACTCGCAGTTGAGTGCGTCTTCGGAACAGATGGCGTTGAGAGCATCAAGAATACTGATGGAGCCGTACTCGATCAAGAATCTCTTCTGAACATCGAAAGCCTTGTTGTTGTATGTAGTGTAGTCAACGGAGAAATCCTTGCCATTGTACGTAAGACCTAGCGCCTTTAGGTTGCCGAGTATAACGTTCATGTGTACGCCTACCGTTGTGGTAAGGCTGAAGGAGGTCTCGTTGGCTCCGTGCTGAGGGCGATACTTGCAAAGCTTATTCTTCCAAGACATATAGTAGGCATCCATCTGCATTTCGTAGTCATAGCCATCACTATCATTGTGCTTAGGGAAGTATGATGATGTAAGCTCAAAGTAGCCGAAGTCGGGAATCTCCACGGAGTCCCCAATCTCGAAATAGATAGGAGTTGCCGTAGTGAACTTCAAGATGATGTAGTGGTGGTTCATAAGCTGATATGACAGCTTAGAGCCCTCACCGAAGTCCTCTAGTGTGAAGAATACCTTGTTATTTCTCTTTATCTGAATCATAGCTTGTGTATTTACTTGTTTCACCTCTGTCACTAGGGTCTGGCTCGTTGAGTTTTAGGCTGAACTTTGCCATTTCCTGAATGAACTGACTGAATTGAGTGCAGGAGAGATAGATGCACCGATACCACACATTAGGCTGAAATCGGGTGCGGATAACCAACTCTCCCTTGGCAAGAACCTCCTCGCAGAACCTAGCATAGTTCATCATGAACGTATCTGAGTCCTTGGCGGTCATATTGAACGGCAGCGTTATCTCCCTCTCATCCAATCTAGGATTGTGCTTGATAACTGACTTTCCGTCCTTTGAGCGATACTTGTTGCTGATGAACTCCTTGTTTGGTGCAGGGGTCATGAGCGCACTGAGGGCGGTTTCGTCTAAGAATATGCCCCACGTAAGATAGGCATCTTTGCCATTGATATAAAGTTGACCATTAAGCATAACTATTTAATCATTAAATAACCTCATAGGCTTCGCTGAGAGCCGCTTTTGCTATTGTTGAGTATAGTTGTAAGGGCTGACAAGCGAAAAGCCTATAGAGGTCAAATATCCTTTAATCTTCTGTTCATGTCATCCAGCTTGGCTCCGAAGTCATTATATGTGAGCTTTGAATACTTCACGATGTCTTCGAGGTAGCTGTTTGTCATAATCATCATGTTTCTTATCTCCAATACTGCGCCATTGGTTGAGATTCCGAGTGTAACGATGCTCTCCATCTGAGATATGGTGGTAGTCATGTTCTGAGCGATGGACTCTCCTGCAATCTGCAGGGCGGTGAAGCGACCATTCAGCTCGTCTGCGGTATCTTGCCCCATAGATGCCCATCCTCCGCTTGTTGCGGTCTGTGATGAGGATGAGGAACCAGTGTAGCCAGTTACCTTCGCCCAATCATCACGTCTCTTCAATCCTTCCTGGACAATATCATCGTAACGCTTGTTGAATGCTTCAATATCTGTTTCGGTAAGCTTGCCATCGTTGTCCTTGATAGCCTTTGCCCAATCATCATAGAGCTTCTTCAAGTCGCCGTTGATGAGGTCTTCCATAGAGTAGGAGAGAAGAGCCTTTTGCATCATTTCAGCAAAATCGTCTGCAAAGTCCTGCGCTGACTTGCTCATATCCATAAGGTCTGACACGAAGCTATCCTTCATGCTGTCAAAGGAAATCTGCGTAAGGCTTTCCTTCAGCTTGTCTGATAACTCATCCAGCTTGCCTGCTTGGTCTATGTAGTCATTCAGCTTCTCCGTCAGACGCCCACCATAGTTACCCTTGCCAGTGTTCTCGATATGCTCCCAGATGGTAACGTTGCCACGGAGGAGCTTCATTTCCTCTGGGCTGAGGGAGAAGAGGTCGCCATTGAAATCTGATTTGATGTTCTTCTTGATCCAATCCATCTCATCACTACCGAAGCCGCCCCAATAAGCGTTCCATGAGTGGTGCGAACCATGATAGCTTGCCTGCGCCTTTGCGATGTCGAGGTAGTTCTGATTGGTCTCCTGCTGATTCTTATAGGCTTGCTCGTAGTATGAGGTTGCCTTTGAGCCAAAGGAGTTTTCCATTGCATCAGTCAAATCCTCGATGGATTGCTGCAAGAGGGTGTTTCTATCCGTCAGCCTTTCGATGGTGTCATTGACCTTCTTGGCATTTCCATCTCCACCGAACAGACTATTGAAGCCACCGAATGAAAGCGTGTTGAGGATATGAGAAACGTTGTTCCCGATACTCTTCAATGGCTTCATAACGATGTCACCCGATAAAGCATCATCAAGAATGCCCGTTACTGCGCCAAAGACCGTGTCCATTAGGTTACTGATGAGCGTTCCGAAGCCATCTTTCAGAATATCGAGGATGCCGAGTACTGCGGAGATTATTTCACCTGCCATACCGCTATCCCCTAAAGCTTTTGTCAGGGCTTTAGCTGCTTCACTATCTTTACCGAGTAAGCTTTGAAATCCTTCAGCAAGTTTATTGGCTACATCTTTTTTTAAGCGACCTTTATTAAAAAGCTCATCTAGTATCATAAATGAGTTTCCAACTCCTTTGAGCGAGCCAGAATTGAAACCTTGGAACGCTTCCTCAACTTGCTGGAACTGATAGACCGCTTTCCTAGAAGAATCTTGCAAGTCTGATGATGCCTTCTGAACTGATGAACCGAACTCCAAAACATTGTTAGATGCGGTAGCGAGTACGTTCTGCGCTCTAGAGAGGTTGCCTTCAGCCTTGCTGATACTTGTCTTGTCACCGCTCTTCTTAGCCTTGGCGAGGTCTTCCTGCGCCTTGGTAACGGCTTTCGTGGCTTCAATCTCTCGCTCTTGTGCATCAATATAGCCCTGCATGGCTGACTGATAGGAGTTGATGTCGTCCGAAACCTTCTTGAAAATGTCACTATCCCATACGGTGGCAGAGCCTTGTAGCTTGGAGATAAGTTCCTGTATGGTCTTCTGCTCATTAACATCTGTTGTGCCCTTGGAGAGCTCTTGCAGCTTCTCAATGGTAGGCTCCAGTTGGTCCTTGAACATAGCACCGAAGTCGCCGAAGATGCTTCCCCAATCGATGTTCTGTCTGATAGCGTTTATCTCGATGGTTTGGAGGTCCTTCTTTCTCTGCTGCTGTAGAGAGAGCTTTTCGCCTTCCGTCTGAGCCTTGGCAATCTTCTCCTCATACTCCTCGGCAATGGCTTGCTTCTGCTGATAGAGTGAGCCATACTCCTTCAAGTAGTCGCGCATAGAGGTGAGGGCTTCCCTGTTGACCTCATCAAGCTTCTTGTTATACTCTTGGGTAGCGAGGTCTCTAGCCTTATTGAGGGCATCGGACTGAGCAGAGGTGAGGGATGCCTTCTTGCCAGCTTCCTTGTTCTTCTTCTTGAACTCGGCTTCCTGCTTGTCAATCTCGGCTTTGCGCTTGGCATAGTCGTTCTTGATTTCAGCAATCTTCTTCTCCGTGCCTTCCTGCATCTGAGATATATCGGTGTCGATATTTTCCTGCTGCAGTTGCTTCAAGTCCTCATTCAGTTCCTCCTGGGCCTTCTTGCGGTCTTCTGCTAGTTTCTTGGCATCGGCGGCTGCTTTCTTGGCTTTGGAAGCGTTCTTCTTGGCATTGGCTTCTGCCTCTTCCTTCTCACGCCGCTTCTTCTTAGCATCGTCTTCTGCCTTGGTCTGCTTAGTGTTCGCCGCATTGGTATAATCCCATCCTCGCTGGGCAATATCGTTGGTTGACATCCATTTACCATTGACTAGCGCACCAGACTTCTTGTTGTTTGCAAGGTCGCGTGCCAAAGCAGAGAAGTATTTACCTAAGCGTCCTAGCTCCGGAATATTCATATTCTGCATCCACGATGGTACCTTGGCATCGAAGTTGACGTGGAAGTTGATGTTGTTCTCGGAATAGTTCTGCATGAACTCCTTGACACGGTTGTAGAGGACGTGTACATCCTCGCCGGCACCCTGGAGCTGCTTCTGCAAAGCATTTATCCTGTTCTTGGCAGATGTGGCCTTGTTTCCGAAATCCTCGGTAGCATCTGCCGCCCGGTTGATATTATCTGCCTCCTCACTATGCAGCTTCTTAGCAGCTCGAAGTTCGTAGAGATAGCCTATCAAAGCCTTCCTGGCATCGCTTGTCTTGTCTCCTGTAAAACCGAAAGCATTAGCAAGATTTTCAGATTCGGATATCAAAGAAGCCTCTAACTGATTGTATTGCTTCAGATAGGTCTGATACTCCTTGGAGTGCTCATTCAAGCCAGCCATCTTCTGTGTTAGGTCATCAAACTGCTTGATAACCGAGTCAGATACGATGTTCTGTATGCCGACGGCAATACCGCTGCTAGAGGTTCCATAACCCTTCAACTTACCCAAAAGGGCTTGCTGGGCGCTATCAACACGGTTGTTGTAGTCTTCGTTAGCCTTGGAGATTGCATTGGCTCTGTTGCGCTCTGTAGCCTCCAGCTTGATTTGCTCGACGAGTTCTTTGGATTTATCTATCTCCTGCTGCTTAACATCCACAAGGTTGCTCTCGTCTTCCTTGATCTTGTCAATAGCAATCCCGTAGTTGCCATAGATGTTCGACAACTCCTTGATGGTGTCCTTGTAAACCTTGGAGCCTTCCTTGGCAGTCTTCAGAATGGAGATTAGCGACTCGACCTTGCTTGATGCTTCATTAGCACTCTCGGTAAACTTGGAAGTCTTGGTAGCGGCATCCTCAGCGCTATTGCCGAATAGATTGAACATCGTGACTCCAGCTGCTACTGCACCAAGAACCAGACCGAGAACATTTGAAGAAGAGACCAAATTGAACAGAGCCATGGCATCCTTGGCGGTTGTGATAGACTTCGCTAAAGACAAGAATGCTTTCGCACTCTCCCAAGCTACCTGTGCCTTAGATATTGCTATCATCGCTATCACCGCAGCCTTGTATGCTCCATATGCTGCAACGACGGTCATAAGTACCTTGCCTACCGTCTCCCAATTCTCAACGAGGGTGGAAACGACTCCCAATCCGGTATTGATAACACCCTCCTGGGATTTGCCGAGGTCATTGAACATCTGCTCGATGGCATCCTCAATGTTGCTTATCTGACCGGTAATAGTCTTGGACTGAGCCTCCATCAAGCCACCGAACTTGCTACCCTCGGCGGTCATACTCTGCATTGCCTGGATGAAGATGTCACTGGTAACCTTGCCAGCCTTGATTTGCTTCTGGACCTCCTTGATTGCATTAGTAACGTCAAGACCCATAACCTTGGCTATCTCATCTGCGATAGGAATACCTCGGTTGAGGAACTGATACAAATCCATCGTGTCCATCTTACCCTTAGCAATGGTGGTGCCGTAAAGCATCACGAGGTCTTTAAGGTTTAGACCCATACCTGCTGCCACGTCTCCCAATCCGATAAGCGTCTTGTTGACATCCTCGGCTGCTACGTTGAACGCAAGGAGCTGCTTGGCTCCCTCTGTAACGTCTTCAACCCCGAAAGGTGTGACGGCTGCAGTGCGGATTAACTGCTTCATGAGAGCATCAGCTTTCTCTTCAGACTGCAACATCGTCTTGAATGCCATTTCTGTCTGCTGGAACTGACCGCGGACCTGCATCATCTGATTGACGAACTTACCAATGCTCCAACCGCCAATGGCAATGTTCATACTGTTCTGTATATTCGAGATTACATCGTCAATAGACTTTCCGTCCTTCTCAACCCTCTCAGCAGTCTGATGAACTGCGTTCTGAATGTCTCGAAAACCGGAAACGACCTTGGCTGTCTCGACTATTGTATCGAATTTAATGCTTGGCATAATGTTCTATTTTTCCTTGAATTTATACTCTGTTATAAAGAATCGCCGGGGAAACACCAAATGTGAGTGTTCGATATGGGAACTTTACGTGCGTGCGCAGGAAGACTTCGGTTAAATCTCGGTCTCTGACTCTATCACCGCCTTCATGACCGCCTCTTTGTTGTTGCCATCGATGACCTCTTCCCCTGCTGCCGGTATATGGGCTTTCTTCCTCTCCTCGTCAGACAGATAGATTGAAGTAATCTTGTCTTTGAGCATGAGAGTCAGGTTGTTATACGATATTCCCCATACCACGTAATCGAAAGTCCATCCGTATCTTTCGCAAGCAGCGTCTATGAGTGTTCCCCATATTGTCTTGCCTCCGAAGATAAAGCTATTCTCCGACTTCTTTGCTGCGTTGACTTTTGCCATACGCTTCGCTTCTTCTTCCATTCCTGTCTCTTTGGCTATTGTCTGGTATGAGTTAGCCTTAAGGATGATGATGAGAAGAGTAGCTATATCCTCGTTGGAACATTCTTTGAAGATTAACTCCGTCTGCCTGCTTACGCATTTGGAGTCTAGTATTTCGTTCTTTGTATTGAGTGAGTGATATGCAATCAATCTGCAGCATGTCTCCCTTTTGGTGTTTGCAACTCGCAATGCTTCCAAGAATGGATTAGCTTGAAGTAACTCTTTGTCTAGCTCCAAGCTATCTACTAACTGCGACGTTAGGTACATCATGCCCAGTGTAGTAGGGTAGATGTTAACGTGAGCGTGCTCAGTATCAAAGCCTATCGGCATATCTGTGAGCGTATTCGATATAATGATTCCTAACTCTTCCATATCACTCGAATTTAAATTGTTGGCACCCAAGGCAGGACTCGAACCTGCGACTTTCAACCAGCTTTTGAAGACCCTGGATTTTCATGCGACGGACTATTTGGTCTCGCTCTTCCCCTGAGCTACTTGGGTAGGTTGCCGGCTGATAACCCTCAGTCGGCGGAAGGGATATTAGGATATGCCTATGTCTCTGCGTATGTTTCCGTGATTTCAGCAGGAGGGTTATCACCATCCTGCGGCTTCTTGAAAGTCAAGGAATACTTTCCACCTGTTACCTTTGTGGCAGTGATAACACGCCAGCGGTAAGCACAATAGACCTCCTCACCCTTTGCGTTTGTAGTCTTAGCCACCACGTCACCCTCTGGGATAAGAGCTGCGTGGGTATAAGTGATGGAAGCACCTTCTTCTGTTGTATAGCCCTCCTCGGCACCGATGGTGGTATTACCCATGTAAACGCCAGGAAGCTCGGCGTCTTCCGGTTGGATAGCCAAACGATAGTTACCCTCAATGATACCATCAATAGTCTTGAATGGCTGCGACTGGTTCTTCTTGATGAAGAGCTGATATACAGCCTCGTAGGTGGACTTCTTTGTCTTGCGGTCAACAATTCCGCCACCTTCCTCAACCTGGGTCATTGTATCGCCCTTCGTTGGAGTAACAGTAGTAGTGCCATCCTTTGGAGTTGGGAGCTTAGTCCACTCGTTCTTTTTGCTACCTACCTCTTGAACGTAGATAGTGCATTTGCCCCATGATGTTACTGACATAATTTAATCGTTTATGAGTTTATATTCAACTTGATTATTTATTACATGTTCTCCCGTGCTTGTTGCATATACCCTCTGCTCAATAGCGTGGGCTGCATACTCGCTCGTTCTGAACGTTTCCAAGAGATTCCAAGCCAGTTTGCAGATTTCGTCAACTCTGATAGTGTTCTCCTCAAACTGCCCATCTACATCCTGGTCTTGTATATATATATTTACATTTATAATCGCCGTTTGAAGCTGCGTTCCCTCATTAGCCAAGATGGAGATAACGACATCTTCCTTATGAGAATTATGCGGTCTCATCGTCTTTGTCAGCTTGCCATTGACGTTGTTCATGAAACCGCTTTCATTGATGTACCGGTAAACATCTGTCTTAATTGCTCCGTCTGATTTCATATCTTCCACTTGTTTATTTCATTAACTGCTGAGTCTATTGCTGTCTTCACACGCTGCTCTACAATGGATGTGGCCCATAGCTTCGTTGATGCGAGGACATCCTTGCTTTCCAAGGCTTCCACCTCTCCTGCGTATTCCATTCCGGCAACGACAACCAAAGCATAAACCCTGGAATATTCCTTAGCAAGGTCATTGATCATCTTCTTGCCCTTTGCAGAGCCGTCTGTGCCACTGAGAACCTGCGAAAAGGCTGATTCCATATATTTACTTCCCTGCTCGTACACGGCGAAGCCTATAGAACTTCTTAGGTTGCCCGTATGGTCTATCCAGCTTTCCTTGGCAGACCTGTTACGGATTCTAACCACAGATTCGTCTCCTAGCTTGCTCAATGCCTTAAGCACATTCTCCTGTATCTTCCTTGCGGCTCTTTGTAGGAAGGCATCAAGAGCGGAAGCGCTGGTTGTCATTCTTATGCCCATATCTTACACTGGAGTTGATAACGATGAAATCCCTTGACCTTGATAATTACCTCCTCAGCCCCTAAAATTTCTAACTTAATAAAATCCCCATAAGAGAACTTTTTAATCCATACGGGCAAGTTATGCACTTCGTATGAGTAGTAATCTATGGAACCGTCAGATGTAACTAACTTGTTTGCCTCGCCAGCAGGAACTACATCACAAGTGCAGCAGAACTTCCACTCGGTCTTGCCCTGGTGATAATTTCCATCATCATCTGTATAGCCAGCTACCTTCTGCTGCCGGTATAGCTTTGAGGCATGAAAACTCAATAGACTCATCAGCAATTAATGTAAACTGTCGGCTTCGGAGTAAGTGAAACCTCCTCCTCGCCGATAGAGTTATATAAACGATTGACTTGAACTAATATAGCCTTTCGCTGGTCTTCCGAGAGGGAACCTATTGATTTGTCCGCTTCGGAGAAGCTAACGGCTTGTATGAGAGAAAGCAGACAGTCGGCAAGTGTTCCTTTGTAGGCGTCACTTCTGGCAACGTCACCAGTGAACTCTGATTCGATATCGAGGTCACGCTTTATGCAGGCATTTTCCACGAAACCATAGGGGATAGGTATGTGCACCTCATCCACCAAAGCTTGTCCGACCGTCTTCATGATTACTCCTCAGCTTTAGCTGCGTTATCCTTGAACTCCTTCTTCTTTGTAGGAGGCAGCTCATTGTAGGCTTCAATAATCTCCTTGTCACTGGCATCACTAGCAAGTGTAGCACCAAGAGCGTTGAGAGTTGTGATAGCCTCCGGCTTCTTGTAGGTCACATCAGAGATTGTTACCTTAGCGTCCTCTGTATCTGCTTTCTCCTTTTCGGTATCAACCGAAACGTCTGGGTCTGCCAACTTAGTATTAATCTGATAGATTGTGTCAACGTCCTCGATGACAGGCAAGCAGTATGCCTGCACCGCAGTTGTCTCACGCAATGGATCAGTTGTTGAATACTGAGAGATAAGCTTGTAATCAATCTGCTGATAGGTTACACCTGCCACTCTGTTGGTTGCCTCTGCTACCTGACCGTAAACGAGGGCACCAATCATCTGTGAGCAGACACCGATAATCATATCGTTGTTCCAAGGCTTAACGCTCTTCTTCACACCATCATGCTCCAAGCGGACAGTACGGTTGATGATGCGGAATGATACACCGGTCTCGTCCAAGAATGCCTCCTGGAATACGCTGGCAGTAGGAACTGGGAGCTTTGTGTTGGAATCGTAAGTCTGACCCTTGTAGTTAGCAACAAGCTCGCGAGCGTCTTGTGCCTTCTTCAGTTCGTCAAACTTAGCCTTACCAATCCAGAAGATCAAGATAGTATTGCCATCATTCGATGCTCGCTCGATACATTCCTTCAAGTCTGCAACTGTAACACCATTATCAACGTTGCTGATGCCGAGCTGATTTTCTGGCAAGTACTGATACTTGATACGGAGCAACTCCTTTGGATTATCGTCGTCACGAACAGCTACGTAGCCGTTAGAAAGACCATACAGAAGGGCGTACTCATTACGCTCATCAACACCGACATTACAAGCTACCGGGTCCTGCGCCAACTTACGACGAATCTCTGCTGTCTGACCGCCCTGTGCTTCCATGAGCCTGAGAGCGAGGATATCTGACTCCTTCAAGAACTTCTTCATACCGACCTTTGGCAGTTTGCCGTTGGCGGTTGAAATCTTGTCACGAGACTTCAAAGGAACCGGAGAATCCACTGCTACGTAGTCAGCAGCTACGTAAGAGGTATCAACTGTATCGGCTTCCCATTTGTTGTCGGTAGAATAAACGCGGCGGAGAATGGATGTATCTTTGTGGAGATACGTCATCTCGTTCTTGCGCTTACCGTTAATCTTCTCAATCAATGTCTTCAGGATTGGGAAGAAACTCAAGATATACTTAAGAAATAAAGAACTCTGTTGCATAAATCACCTCCTTAACCGATTGCATCGTGTCCCCACTGAAGAGTAGGAACGGCTGTTTTCAAAGCTGCCTTGATCGTATCGACAGGATAAGGGACAGCCTTATCATTAGCCTCACCTGCCGTCATAACACCTACATGAGGGGTATCTACAGGAGCAGTTGTCATGCAGACACCTACATACTCGTGATTTTCCGGCAATGAAGCATAAGCCTCACCTGTTACCGGCATAGGCTTGTACTCGCCAGACTTGGTATCACGAATGATAATGTGTCCACACTGGATGAACTCTCCAGAGAAACCTGTCATGTCAAGAATGACACCACCCATGATGCCATTCACGTAATTTCTGATGATTACAGACTCCTTGCCTGAATCAAACGTTTCTGTCTTGCTTACGCCATACATAACTTTTAAAATTTAAAGATTACATTGTTTCGGCAAGCTCATCAATCTCATTGTCCTTGATAACCTCAACCTCTTCCTTCTTAGGCTTTCTCTGAGCCGCAGGAGCACCAAGTTTTCCGAGACCTTCGTTAGCACGCTCTTGATCGATAGCTGCCAAGTCCTCCACAACACCATCGTAGAAATCATCGAACTCAGATTCGTTCTCGAACTTCATCTTGTCGAAATTCTTCAAGACAGTCTTTCCGAACGTACCTTTGTCCTTAAGGAGTGCCTTCAGCTTAGAACGGCGGCCATCATTCTCACGCTCTGACTTCAAACCGAGGATTTCGGTCTGCAAGACTTTGTTCTGAGTAATAAGTGCTTGCGCCCATGCTGGGACCTGCTCTTCTTTCTCTTTCTTCTGTTTGCGGATTGGTTTCTTGTTGCCGGCAGGGTCATCATCGTCGTCATCGACCTCGTCGTCATCCAAGTCTTGACTATCCTTAAAGCTCTGGATAGTACGCTGCGCGGTCTTTTGCGCAATCTTAAGATAAGGAAGAACCGCATTGACCTGCTTTTCAATCTCTGCGTCTACATCCTCGTCTGAGGCATTTTCATCGAGTTCTAAGTTATTGGCAACATCGGCAGCAATACCCTCTAACTCCTCTCTACTGAACCCCAACGCCTTTGATTTGGGTTTCAGAATAACTAAAACTTGCTTCGTTCTTTTTTTCATTCTAACTAAATATTTAATTGAACAATAAAATTCAAGAAATATCCCAGTACGAAGCGATAGCAATAAGTAATGCTGCAAAATTATAAAAAAAGTATTTAATCACCAAATATATTGCAAGGAAATATACTTAATGATTAAATACTTTATGGTTACATATAAATATTAATCTGGATAATTGAGCTTATCCGGTCCAGCTGTGGATAGATATACGGAGAACATATCACATAGCTCTTTTGCTCCTTTTAAGTCGTTGAGCCTATAATTACCGCATTCTACTTCCGATGCACCTGGAATCGTCTTTGATAACGAACAAGCCTTGAAGGCTTCTACTATCATTTCCTTTATGAGATTTGAAGTCCACGTACCTTTAAGGATAAGATAGAAACCTGTAAGACAACCCATCGGTCCAAAATACAGAACGGAATTGCTAAAAGGGCTATCATTGCGTAGGTAGTCCGCCATCAAATGCTCTATTGTGTGCGCGATAGCAGGTGACATCATATCTTTGTTTGGCTTGCACACACGAATATCGAATGTGGTAGCAGTCTCCATGCCCCATTTATCTACTCTCGAAACATAAAGACCTGGCTTCAGTTTCGTATGATCAACTTTAAAACTTGGTATCATTCTCTAATAATTTACAAACAACACTAAATACCTTTTCGGCAAGACTATCCCAAAAACCTGCATACTGCTCGGTCTGGTTCGGCTCCAGGGGATTATCGCTAATAACTCGGATGGACGTAAAACCAATACCCTTCTTGTAGCATACCTGCGCGAGGGCAGCAGACTCCATGTCAATAGCACATACGTTATAAGAATTAGGAAGAAACTCCTTAATTTCCAATACCTGCTCCCTCGTAGTGACAAACTTATCTCCCGTAGCTATAGTTCCTAGTCTGAATCTTTCATCCATATCAATCCAGGAGAAATCAGAAGGAAAGACTGCCGGCATACCTTGAACTTGTCCATTGGCATTCGGCTCTCCGCAATATACATCGTGGTAACAGTACGAATTACCTATTACGACATTACCAGGCTTTAAACCAGCAACGGCAGCACCGGCGCATCCTACCGAGATAACTCTTGTAACTTTTCTGGACGTATTCGACGAAAGAAATTCTGTCAAGCAAGATGCCGCATTAACCTTGCCAATACCAGACTTGATTAAAGCTATGTTTTGAATATTTTTGTAGTCAAGCCAATTCTTTGCAATCCATTCGCTGATAAGGTCGTATTCCTTATCCATAGCGGTAACTATGACAATCATTGTGCACCTCCTTTCGTTAGCTTAAGCTTCTTACAACGGTTGTAAATAGCGTTCTCATCCACTCCAATCTTGGTAGCGATGGCTTTTACCGGGTACTTGCCATACATTCTGCGAATGATGAAATCCTCGTCAGCAGTAAACACGTGGCTCTTGCTGATACCCATTTCCTTCATCTTTCGATGGATGGCCCAATAATTACGATTGAGCTGCTTTGCAATCTCCGTTGTCGTCATCACCAAAGCGTTAACCTTGATGAACTCAATCTCTTCTGCACTAAAATGTTTTCCTCTACTCATTATTTTACATTTGGGTTCATTAAGCCGCCCAAGGCTTTCTTTCTCTTTCTGTTATATCTTCTGTTTGCAGCAATCCTTTCAGCGTTCTCTTTACGATAGACTTCCATTCTTGCCAATAAATGTTCCTTATGCTCCTGGTAGTACCTTCTATGGTATTCCCGGATATCCTCCTCACTTCTCGCCATGAACCTTGTCTTTTATAAGTTCATACAGTGATGGGCTGAGTGTGCTCCATTGATCATTATCGTCTTTCACGAGATAGAATCCATCAGGAACATAGAACTCTCGATTTCTTAACCTAACTATCAATGTCTGTTTGGTGCAGTCTCCGCTGACAGTCTTTACTAACTCTGAAACGTCCGGGCATTTCCATAATTCTTGGATGTTCTCGGAAGATACTTTAATTGCAATCATATCACTTGAACTTGATGATGAAAAATTCATGATCCAACCACTTGCCTGGGCAAAGACCTTTCGTCGGCTTACCGATGGTGATACTCTCAATCTCCTTTTCTACCTTTGGGCTATCGTCATAGTAGCCGTTCTTGAAGAGAACGTGAGTGAATGGTACGAACTTCATTGTACCATTATTCAGTTTCTCCTTGATAGTATTGATGTCTATAAGCATTTCAAATGTCTTACCGATATGAAGCTTATCGTACTTATCGAAATCTTTGAATTTCTCATCCTTGATAAGGAGAAGGCGACTCATCCAAAAGTCTTTAATTACCCGATACTCTTCATTCTTTTCGCCCGACACTATCATATCGAACCATTCCTTGCTGACTGCGAGGGTAAGAACCTTCTTCTTTGCTTCTGATAAATACTTATCCATTACTTTAGTTAATCTTTCCATAAGCTAATCTTAATCATTTTAGATGAACAACAAAGTTTTTGGGCTTAAACTCGACAAAGCCATTATCATTTTTCGTTTGAGTAGTCTCAATACTGAAACCTGCGCAATCCTTAACGAGAACTCTTATTTGAGAACCAACCTTACAGGAAAGCTGAACATAATCAACTTTCTTAAAGTAATGTTCGATAGTGTACCCATACTGAATATGAGGTTTTCCATTACTATCTAATCTAGCCGTTAATTGGTCTAATCTTTCCTCCCTCTTTACACCATCGACTAATGTATGACACCAACGTGGAGTGCAAGGTAAACATACTAGTCCTACCTTGCCTTCTTTGATTTCATCAAACTCCTTCTCACCTACAGTAATATTCAAAAAAGTCATGTGCTAACCCTCCTTCTTATTTATCTTAGCTATGCGTTCGTTATAGGCTTCATAGTCCTCTTTACTAATCTCAGTAACGCCATGTATGATAGTTGTACCACAAACCATATCATCCTTGAATCGCTCTTCGACGTCAGTGATGAGGTTCATTAGAGGATAGAACTTAATATCCTCCTCTTCCCCTTTAACGGAGCTCGTAACTGAGGTATAGGCTAATTTGCCATCCTTACGTAGGAAGGCGGCTACTGCGTAATAATATCTTTCTTTTATCATAAGTCATATCTTTTTAGTTTATTTGCACTGCTTAGTATATCTCTAATTTCGAAATGGGTTTTGCCAGCCCACCTGGTAAGGTGATTCATTAGCTTGCGAGAATATCTTGCAGTAATCTTTTCAGCCTTTACGATACGATGGTCAACTCTGCCATAGCCACCACCTTTGCTAGCATAATACAAAGCCCATCTAGGCTCCCAGTATTGCTTAATCTTAGGCAGTTTTTTCGATACATTCAAACCATCCAATATCATCCTTATATAGCGAGGACTTCCGTAGCAACGCTTCATTATCTTCTTGGCTTGTCTAATCTTCATAGGCTACTTCTTTTTATTACAAGGGCAGCTCTCTGCGTGAATAACACAAACTCCGTGTTTCGTGTCCACTACCAGATAATCGTGCTCTTCTTCTGTGATTACAGATATACCAACTCTCTTTGCTGGTTTATTGATATTAGCCAATGAGCAAATGCCCTCGCATATCAATGCACCAACAATCAGACACAAGACCAACCAAACGGCTGACTTGGTTAAGTCTAAAATCTTATTCTTCATACGCTATTTCTCCTTATCGAATTTGTTGCCAACAACAATGAATTTACCTAATGAAAGATAATAACCTAACGGTTTTTCATAAATCTTTCCATTAGCATGTGTGAGGTAATACCCACTTAACTCTTCCGACCATACAATTTCTGATGGAAGAAAAGGATAATTCTTGATAACATCATGTTCGTACAATTCATTGCCCTCACAATCTTTCAGACCTGTGAATTGGCAGACAGTATCTGTATCAACTTCTCTCTTGTTACAGATAGAATCCTCATACCATTCAATAAATGTTCCGAAAGGCGTCTTTACCAGAGAACCTTTCACCCATTTACCATCACTCAGTTTCTTTGCTTTAAACAAAATACTTCTCATTTTTATTTAATTTTGTGAGCAGTACTATTAGTATGCTCTATATGTTCATTATTACAACAATGTGGATAGAAATATTTATCTGCTCCATACATAAGTTCTTCTATAATATCATCGTCACTATCTTTGCACTTAGAGTCAATAGTAACTCTAATATTTACTTCAAATTCTCTTGCCATAACTATTTTTTCCAATATTTACCAATTAAATAACCGAAAACTCCACCCATAAAAGCTACATATAGAACAGCTAGGGTAAGCACAAAATAGAATCCAAACATAACTATTCAAGTTTTACACCGAAGGGAGTTCCGTCGGCAAAGGTGAACCATTCAAAAGCCATTTCAAAATCAAGACGCTCAACATCTGTTTCGATTCCGTCTGTCTTTATTCTTTGAATAATGAGGTAAACGTCCTTACTGCTTTCTATGACCTTGTATTTAATGAACGGCTCATGTTTTCTTATTTCTTGCCAGCATTCTTCTTCGGTGTTGAATGGTCGGAACTTTGCTTCGCTTTGTTGTTTGATTCGATACTCGATATTGTTCCAATACTCAAGCTCTTTCATTTCCGTCCATTCATTCATATCTTGCCAGCTTTTGCTTAATGCACTTGGTTTGGTTCTACACTCAATTACCCTTCCTTCTGCGTAGGCTTGTAGGATAGGATAAAATTCTTTAGCTTGATTTCTGTTCATGATCAGTCCTCCAACTCTTTAAGTGCTCCTTCCAAGTAACCAACAATCATTTTTTCTTCAAATTTTGAATAATAGTTACCATTCATATAATGAATAGTCTTTTCAATAGCTGATTTTATTTTTTCTTTGTTCATTGCTTATTCTCCTTTTAAAATTTCTATTAATGCTTTTAATTTCTCTGCATCTTTTAATCTCCTAAGCAAAGGAAATTCTTCAGAACAATCATGTGGACCACCTGGACCTAATCCTAATCTAACATTACAACTACCATCTTTAATATAGTTATTTCTACTAGCATACCAAGAATTATCAGTATCATAAAAATCTACTTTAATATAAAGAACTCTATTAAATTTATGCTCTTTCTCGTTATATGTATTATCAGATAACCATAAATCCCAAAATTCTGGAATTCTAAGGGCTGGATGCCTTTCAAATCCAAGTTCTTTTAATATCTTCTCCGTTATCATATTACTTACATTTATATTAATCTTCTACAATAAACCCATTTTCAGTGCAAGTGTCAATAGCTCTAATTGCTATCCAAATCGCTTGCTTCTGTTCATCGTCTGTAAGATTGCTTCTAATCTCACACAACTTTCTTTTTGCTTCTGCTGCTTTCATATTCTCTTATTTTTACCACCTGCGAATACTTGTGTCATGTTTATCGCAGATTTAATATCTTTGTACCTGACACCACAAACTGTTGCCACATCTTTAATTGCCTCATCCATTTTGAATTGCCTTGCCAAAAACTGATTATTCTTTATCAAGTTGACGATTTCTTCTTTCGTATGAATGCCTTTCCAGAATAGTTCGGTATGTGAGCCTTCTCTTTCATCATCTACAGAGAACGGAACACCATAATTTGTATAAACCTCTCCGTGATGCTTGATGAGATGGCGACCAGGATTCTTTCGGATATTATTTATCCAAGTTTCATTATCGCATTCGTACCATATCTCATACTCTGCCCTGTCAGCGTTTTATCAATGCCAATAGGATAATGCCCGGAACACCCATTTGTTCCAAAGTAAATAATCTCTGCCATATTCTTTTCTTTTTACCCTCTCCCTTTTACAGGAGAGGGTGGTTGGTTACTCATTAACTTCAACAAACTTTCCGTTTTTAAGTTGATACCAAGTATCAGCCTTGATATTCTCTCCATCAACGTACTCTGTCTTAACACATACTGGAACATCACGTTTCTTCTTGTCATTCCATTTCCATTCAGCAAGAGTTATCCAAGAACCTACTGTCGCTTTGGCTATGGACTTGTTACCTGCACACATAACAACAGAATCTTCTCCTGTGCTGTCAATCTGAGCATAGTTGCCACTTGAACCAATCTTAGCAGAGTAGCCACTTGAACCAATCTGAGCATAGTTGCCACTTGAACCAATCTGAGCATAGTTGCCACTTGAACCAATCTTAGCATAGTCGCCCGATGAGCCAATCTTAGCAGAGTAGCCACTTGAACCAATCTGAGCATAGTTGCCACTTGAACCAATCTGAGCATAGTTGCCACTTGAACCAATCTTAGCATAGTCGCCCGATGAGCCAATCTTAGCAGAGTTGCCACTTGAACCAATCTGAGCAGAGTTGCCACTTGAACCAATCTGAGCATAGTTGCCACTTGAACCAATCTTAGCAGAGTTGCCCGATGAGCCAATCTGTCTTCTTCTGTCTCCATTGTCGTTTAACACACCATCTGCCTTAACTTTAGATGGTGATGTTATATCTTTCAGCCACTCGATACCGATATTAATGATGTCAACAAGCTTCAACTCAGCCTTAATCTTGATACGAGAAGAGCATACCTTTGTCGATTTTTCTTCTTTCTCAATCTTACCAGACTGTTCTACCTTTGCAAATCGTGATGTCAACATGTCATAATAGTCCCAAACTTCCATCGGAGACTCGCAAGCATGAAAACCACGCTCGCAACACTTGATATTCCCACCCATTTTGTACTCTTTGCCGACTTCATACTGGAAGCCACGGCACTGCATATTCTCATCGAATCCCTTGTAGGATATAATCTTGTTTTCTTCCATTATTACTTACTTTATGCCCGAAGGCGGTTAAACGCTTAGTCTTCTATTTATTGCTTTTATCACTTCTTGTATGGAAACAGACTCATCGTTGGTTTTTGCATATCGTCTATCAAATATTATCAACATATTTTTAAGACGAATAAAATCTGTTCTCAATAACTTATCATTACCCATAACCTACACCTCCATTTCTGAATTAAGTTCTAAACCGAAAAGAAGGTGCTGTAACTGATGAACAAAGTTAATACTAGCAAGATTGTGTCTGTCTAGACCTACGCACACCAAGAACTCACCCAAAGTTGTTATATCTTTTGTTATATACAGATAAGCTCTTTTTGTTGGTAATCTATACCAATCATAGCCATCATTCTTCCACCCATTCTCCTCTAGAATCTCTGGAGTAATCCTTATTGGCTTTATCTCATCAATATCAACAAGACAATACACCAATCCTTCTTCATGGCAAGACAAGTCAAAGTGACTTCCGTCTCTAGGCTCTTTAACAACCATGATTTTGTTGTCATACATAACAACATCACCAACTATATATTTCTGTTTCATACGCTTTACTTAACTTCTTTATAAATAACACTCTTTCCGTCTGAACGACTACCACTTAAACATAAATAAGGGCATCCTTCTTTATCATTGAAAAAACAATCAGTACATTCACCTTGCTCAACAACTTCAAGAGTAACGTTTACTCTTTCTCCAACTTTAAGCTCTTTCATTGCTCACCTCCTCCTCCTTCCTTTGGAAGTAAATCATCAATATACAACCAACGAGTAATATTAGCACCCGAACTATAAGCATCCCAATTTTTAAACAGAGCATCATTTCTCTTTAAAGAAATGTAGGTTTTAATGCTTTCTGTTATTTTTGCTTCTGCAAGGACTTCTGCGAACTCTCTTGGCTCTTCACTAGCAGGATGCCATAAATTCTTTAAGAACTCATTGATAGCCCACTTAGCACCATGTCTAAACCCCTCTGCTATAAACGGAGCATCCTGTGAAGCAGGATATCTATTGTTGCAATAATATCTTGCAGCTTCTTCTATTTTCTTATCGTCTATCATAACTTACTTAATATTTGAAATTATCATTAAACAGCTACCTACTAACATTAGCGTTATGCTTGATGGTGTCATTAATAATCCTATGCAGCCAGTTACTAACCCAATAAAGAAAAGAAAGTTGAGTAGTTTATTTCTGTTCACACCTCACCTCCTTTCCACTCATCAGTTGTTCCTAAAAGATGTGCTGTCTGTTCGTTGTAAGGGATGCAATGCATCCATAAATCTCCTACACATAAATACTTACCACTCTGGATATAATCAATTTCTTTTCGTGTAAGACGAGCAAAGAAATCCGCTTCCCAAGTATCATCTTTAGAATTTCGACAAAGAACCTTATCAAATGGCTTGAACTCGCACTTCTTTGGTTTCAAGTTCACAATTTGTTTCTTCTCAGCATCCCAAGCTTTGCCTTCCTTTGCTAAAGCTTCAAAGAGCAGCTGCTTTTCTGAGTCAGTTGCAAATCTATACCCTTCAGCCGATACACGATTATCGTTAAACAATAATCCAAACGTTTCATCTATAGAAACATAGAAATAAAGGGTATGCTTATAAATCCTTCGACATATTGCAACTGATTTTCCATATAACACTATATCTCCATCCTTGAACTCAGGCTGTTTTTCAATCTCCAAGCGTTCCTCGATGGTGTTGATGTAGGTCTGAGCAAATTCTTTGTTATCTTCAATATGATAGTCTTGTACATTCTGCATGTTCAAACAAGATACATGTCTCTTTTTACTTACACTAATCCAGTGTTTACCTTCAAATGTAGTATAATCATTTTTTGAAAAACCATTAAAGATTATATGGCTGTCGCTATCATTGCTAACTAGAATGTCTCCTTTCTTCCATGCGAACTTAGACCAGTCCCGCATTTCTTTAGATGGGAACAATAGAGGTTCTGCTTCTGCATGATTAAAGTACTTGCCATTATTATAGAAAGAAGATGATTTAGCATGGTGATTTACTATTATTATAGTATCTTCGCTGCATATGCTTGAAGTATATACATCTCCAAATAAGGGAGACCACAACTTCGTATTTACTGGCTTATCCTTTAGGATTTCCACTACATTAATCTTTTCTTCCATATCTATCTTTCAATTAAGTTAGCTTTCAACTCTCTCAACTGATTCAAAGCATCATCGAGAGAGTTATGATTATTATTCTCAAAGGTCTTCCACTCTTTAATGAACTCCTTTGCGGTTCTGATGTCTCTAGGTTGCCAAAACTTCCAGGGAACTTCCATATTAAGATACTCGCATATGTCTTTAATGCAAAATAGGTCCATTGCCCCTTTAGTCCACACTATAGTGTCTTCTGTATTGTATCTATTAAAGATTTGATATAGCTTATCTACTAAAAATTTGTAGCTATGGACAATATGAGTAGGCTTGTTACTTTCTGGACTGTTCTTTTGCTGAATCCACCAGAGTAAAGTTTCTCCAGTGAATGTTCTTTCACAAGTATTCCAAGTTTTAGGTTCTGTTTGTATCAGATACCGATCTAATACATCGAAATTTTCATCTGCTGGTACTATGCCAATTTGAGTAATAGCAGCATCATTTCTTCTACCTAATGTTTCTATGTCTATTACAATATGTTTTGCCATTTTCATAATCTAACCATTTAAAGATGATAATAACTATTTGATACCCTTGCGCCCAAATCGAAGCAGCCAACGGCATCCGGCTTTAAGAAGCGTTTCTCTAACTTCTCCAAAGCCACTTTATACTTCTGCTCCATGTGCTTGCAATGAAGTCTCTGAGCTAATTTAAGTTGCTCGACAACACCCTTGCGAGCAACTCTATATTGTTTATCCGACATCATAGCCTTACCCTTTCACATAGTTGATTACGTGCTCCTGAGCTTGCTCATGCAAGTTGTCAAAAGCGTCTTCTATAACTTTAGCTGTCTGATCGCCATTAAGGTTCTCCAGCATTTCGCCAGCTACTTCTTCCATCGAGCCTAGTGGTAATGAGCAGAACTTATCAACTAGAAAGCTCTTCTGTTCACTGATTGTCATATCATCGAATAAATCCGATAAATCTACTTCAACTTTATAATCTGCCATAATCTTAATCGAAAATATGATGGTTCAACTTTCTCTTTCTGAGGTTTCTCTTAATCACTTCCATATCCTTGTGGTCGTTAGTGTGGTCCGCAAGAAGTTTGATGATGTCGTAGATGTCATTTGCGTTATCCTCCAGGTTGGCGCAAATATTCTCATCACCGAAGAAACTCTTATTAAAGGGTTTCAAATGGAAGTAGTACTTTTTGGCTGCATCCTGCATCTGAGTGTAGTGCATCTTCTGCTCTTGCTTGTACTGAACGCTTAACAGCCTAAACATGCCCTGTTCATCTTTGATGAGCTGATCCAATACATCTGTTACCATTGCAATCAAGCAGCCATTGACCTGCAGGCGTTGAATAATCTTTTCCTGCTTCAAGCCAGATGTTACACCAATCTCTGAGAGTGTAACCTTCAAATCGTTTACTGTAACTTTCTCTTTTCCCATTGTCTTACTTTTTAATTGTCAAACCATAAACCTGTATATCTCCATTCCCAGTGAAGACAAGTGTCATTAGGCTTCTTGCCTTCACTATAGCATATCTCGGAAGCTATACAATTACTACATATATGCTTCATAATCATGGAAGTTTAGATACCAAATAATCTATCTCCTTATCCGTAAGCTCCAAATCGTTCTTACGCTTA
>OODA01000258.1_pt1 | contig 39810 bp, 43 predicted proteins | sample 1671341 | NCBI WGS metagenome assembly OODA01 (sample SAMN06348147, study PRJEB24527) | human gut metagenome | biome: human gut; feature: ankylosing spondylitis patient; material: feces | host: Homo sapiens | place: China | collected 2015-10 | reverse complement strand
TTGTCCTTATGTTCTCCGCGTTAGCGGCTCGCTACGGCGTCAGCCCTTATGTTTTATGCTTTGGAGTTTTACCAGAAAGCAATATATTACTATGGCTCACGGATCGTACCGATTGCACGGATTCTTTCGCTCATGCAACGTGCTTTAGCACCACGGAGACGACGGATTTTACGGATTCTGTGAGCATTGCATGCTCACTTCGCCATTAGCTCGTTGCTGCGACCAGGTCCCTTACTACATAATCTGTGCTAACATATTTCGCCACGGGTACGTTACGGGCAAATAGCGAAGTGAGCATGCAATGCTCACAAAATCCGTCAAATCCGTCATCTCCGTGGTGCTAAAGCACGTTGCATGAGTGACAGAATCCGTGCAATCGGTGCGATCCGTGAGCATAATATCAGAGTGGTTTTACCGGACGGCAATAAAATCATATAGGCTTCTCACATCTAATCGAATACACCAATGACGTTACCAAATAAAATACACATCACTTCTTCTTTTACAATAAGCAACAGCCATATCACGTGCCGCTTTTATTCTAGTTCTTTCAAGATTCGCCTCACGTTGTGATTGTCTTTCGATGAGTTCAACTGCCCGCCGAGCTTCTGCATCTTTAGTTTGCTTGATTTGCGTGCATAGTTGTTTGGCTTCAGTAGCACAAGAGCTTGTCATATCTATTTGTTGTAGATATTCGACTGCCGCATCAAAATTACCATTAGAGAATTCTGCCCGAACTTTCTGAATGACATTATTGCATTCCTGCGTTTGGTATTGACGATAAATTGTAGTTATCTCGTTATTGACTTTTGTGTAACCAGAGATTGTCGCTGGACAAGAAAACAACAGAGCCAGTCCTTCACCATATTGTTGAATATTGGCGAAAGTGCGAGCACGTGATATAACAGAATTAAGATTATGCTGATAGTAATCTATGATTTTATCTTTTGCCTTATTTACAAAGTCTGTTAGACGTTTGTCTTGGGCAGACAATTTAGAAATGGCATTTTTTATTGCGTCATCATCAGAGAATCCTTCCCCACGTACTGTAACGACACAACTTGCAAAAGTCGTACTTGTGGCAAGATTGGTACAGACAAAATTGAACTGTATGTCGCTTGTATGTATATTCCTCATACCGCCTTCAACAACTTGTTTATTAACGAAACTAATCTCAGGCTTTATGGCAATGGTACTTACTTCGGCTGTTTCAACTCCACTTTCAGTCATGGCTGGCAAGAACTTGCTCCTCAGCATCTTTGCCGTATTATCACTTAATTGGCAATTACCAACAGGAAGCGCAAAGGCTATTTCTATTCCTTGTGCGAAAATAGTTGCATAAGAAGTCAACAAGATTGTCAATGTAAGCAAGACTTTTCTCATAATACACACTCCCGTTATTTAATGGTTACAATTAGCATGTTGTTGCTTGTAGTTCTCTCAATCTTGATTCCAAGATTCCTGAAAAATGTCAACAACTTCAATCCAAACTTATTGATATTATACGTTCTTCCGTTCTCGTCTTTTAGCGGTATGCGAATATCGTCGAAGAGCATCTGCTTGTCGGTTGTTCCCTGGATATGGTAATTGCCTTTATAAGCATTTTCTTCTACCCACATTTCTAATGCATCGGACAAAGCAAGACCGTCAGCGCCAATCTCTTGCGACATAGAGCGAGATGATGTCTCGTCAATGCCGACTGTTACCGCTATGGATTGTCCGTTTTCAGCTATGTCCATCAGTTTCTCCTGCATGGTGTTCAAGAATTTGTCCATCCCTGCCTCGACAGCTCTTGATGTAAGTTTACCATAGTCATCGGTGTAAAACTTACCGCTTTCGCAAACTGCATTGGCAAGCGAATTTGCAGTAGAGGCTTCATAACCAGACAGGATTACTTTCATGGCATTGCCAGAAGGAGATTCCAACAGGTTTATTTCCGCTTCGACATAAACATCTGCACCAGACTGTTGTATAATCATAGTCTTGACATCCTGTTGTTGGGTATTGCCTAATGCGGTTGCTTTTGACAAGGCTTTTACCTTGGCAAAAAAATCAACTGTAGTATACCCCCTTTGATCGAATGCTTCCTTTATTTTGGTTAAAGCGATACGCTTATTCACGTCGTTCTCCAAAACGGTACGTATGTCTTCACCTTGCATTGTATATGGTATGACCATAATTTTGGGGCGTGCCGTAGGCAATGAAGTGACCTGTGACTCTATGCTTTGTGCCCATGTGCAGCAGAAAGCACACAGTCCCAATAATATTATTGCTATTCTTTTCAGTCTCATTTTTTGATAATTAAGTTACAACGAACTAATTTGTGAGAAGCTTTACTATTTTCAATAGCGATAATGACTTTGCGTGACACGCTGCATTCGGCGAATGACTCTCCAGAGAGTTTTGTCACCTTGGCCTTTCCAAGTTCAGACGGATAAGGTTTGCCATCAAGCATCTCTACTGATTCTATCGTAAACGTATCACCGACCTTGATTCCAGCTTCCTTGCCAACGTTGAGAAGTATCGTGCTTTTATCTATCGTCTTCAAGACTTTTCCCTTGACGGGGAATTTGATACGGAAATATTCATATATGTCGGATTGCAGGCTTTGCATGGCTGCTGTAACAGCACTCTCTGGCGACAGCATTTCCTTACTGCATTTTCCATCAAAACTCTGTGCCTCATTGCTTACGCCTGTCTCTACGTCAACAACTTTCAACTGAAATGCTACACTTGCTTTATAACCACGTGTGCTTCCGTCACTGTTCTTCATGCGATAAACTGGTATCTTAACAATATGTCCTGTTACCAACTGTTCGGCAGCAACAGCCGCACCTTGTTCTGCAAGATTATGGCTGTCGAGAAAAGCCTCGCTCTTCTGTAGTTCAAGTTCATCAACTACTTTATCGCGACTTGTTCTGTCAACTACAACAAAGCGGTGAGTGTTAGTCAGCATTTCCACAACTTTCTCTGTTACAAGTCCTGTGTATGGACTCTCTTCATCGCAGGTAAACTGAGTTACGCCTACGACAGGGCGGTCATCGGCTGCTAATGAAACTTGCGTATACCCACAAAGGATACACGCAAGTATGACCGCATATAAAATGCGATAATTTCCCATTACAGATTTTTTGCAGTTTTTGCTGTTTCAATCATCTGCTTGATGGCTGCGATCTTCGCCTTTGACTCTTCAAGCAAGACCGGGTAAGCATCTTTTGTAAAGGCGAGAGCTGATGCTATCTTAGCTAATTTCATTGGATTCTTGTTAGTAGAAGATGCCTTGGCTGCAGCTTCTGCACCTTTCGCAGCCTCAGCGATAGAAACACCTTCTGCAGTTAGAGTTGTGCCCAACGCAACAAGTTCTTCTACAGTTGGTTTCTTGATGCTTACGTCTGTAACACCATCCTTCGTCTCGCCAATCTGACGATAATAAAGGTTTTGGAGTTGAGCTGATGACGCAACGGACTTTTGGGCTGCTTCGTAAACACCCTGTACATAGGTGTCAACATCTGCAACTCCAGTTTGCTTTGGCTGCTTAGAGCAAAGTTTCTCCAATTTTGCACAACGGTCGATACTTGCCTTAATGTCCTCTCTGGACTGACCGAAACAGAATGATACCGACATTACGAGCAATGCTGCGGTAACGAATAAAAATCTCTTCATCTTGTGTTATTTTTTAAGATGACTGCCTGGCTACCACAGCAGGGTTAATTTTTTATTGGCGAATATACAAAATAAAAGAACGTGGAGCCAGTCTGTCACTCGTTCCACGATTCGTAGGCCTTCGCATTGCCCTGTCAGTCCGAAACGAGCAACGCCAATACAACGTCAAATCTCATGCAACATTCAAAATGACAATAAAACGTGCGTAAATGCTAATATATACAGCATATAGCAGGTATTTAACAAAGTGTGTATTTTGTTATTTGTTTGTTACTTTGCCATTTGATTTTATTATTTATCATAGTTAATGGTTCGTAATTGGTTCTTGTTTTGGGTAACAAATCCGATTATTTTTCGTATCTTTGCACCGTGAGTAACAAATCTCGCAAAATGACAATAAGTAGAATAAATAACAAAGTAACATGAGAAGTAACAATGAACCTGTGCGCATACGCTACAAGGATTTGGCGAATGGCACAAAGTCGATTTATCTCGACACTTACAAAAGTGGAAAGAGGTCGTATGAGTTCTTGAAGCTTTATCTACTTCCTGAGGATGATGACAAGGCTAAGGCTGTCAATGCCGAGACCTTGCAGAAGGCAGAAGCTATCAAGAACCAACGAGTGCAAGAAATCTTGTCGGGAAAGTTGAAAACAGTGAAGGCTTCCTTGGAGCATCCTGCTTCTACAACAACTTCAAGCAAGAAGACTGCACGAGTAAGCAAGAAGGAGAAAGTCGGAAGTGCTAAAACTGGCAAAAGTGCCAATGGAAAGGAAAGTGAGGTAAACGAAGTCGTCGGAGCTGTTTCTGGCAGAGAAGGACACCAATGGAAATTCATTGACGATGACGGTGAGGACAGAGCCATAGATGGAACAATCAAAAAACATAGAGGCAGACCCAACAAGCGTGAAGCTGTCACTCTTCGTTTCAAGAACCTTGCCAACGGCTGCAAGTCGCTCTACTTCGACATATATTATAATGGTGAGCGCAAGTACGAGTTTCTGAAGCTCTATATCAATCCAGAGATTACCGAGGCTGACAAGCAGAATAATGCCTTGGTCATGGAAACCGCAGAGCGTCTGAAAGAACGCAAGATGCGAGAGGTAGTCAATGGAGAGACTTTCACGGATCCTTCTGACGAGCTGAACCAAGTGGAGAAAGTTGAGGAATACACCAGTTCAGTGATAGTCCGTAGTCGCAAGATGCGCAATGGAGACCGTTCCCTCTTCCTTGATATATATTATGGTAAGGGACAACGTGCCTATGAGTCAGTTGGTCTTTACCTTCGTAAGGATGACAGCGAGGAGAAACACAAGGAAATCTGGAAAGAAGCTGAGAAAAAGGCCAAGGAACGCATGAAGGCATTGAAGGACGGAACCTTTGAGAAGCGTGTCGGCAGAAGAGGCTACAAGCCGCATGGAGAAGATCCAGATGCCAACGTGGACAAATACAAGGAGTATCTTGCCACTAAGAAGGTGAAGACAGAGATTGCCGTTGCAGAGACTGAGCGCAAGAGAAATTCCAAGACCAAGGAGCCTGTGAGAATCCGCTTCAAGGAACTTGCCAACGGCAACAAGTCGGTCTATCTATCCATCAATGTCAATGGTCGCCGAACCTACGACTATCTGCGTCTCTATCTCATTCCAGAGGTTGATGCAGCTGCCAAGGAGCAGAACAAGCAGACGATGCAAGCGGTCTATGCCATCAAGGCACAACGTATCATGAGCATCACCAACGGTATCGCAGGACTCAAAGACAAGTCGAGAATCAAAATGCGACTTGTGGATTGGTTGGAAATATTCCGTGACGCACAAGTGGAGCGAGGAAGACAATCTGCCCGAAACTGGGTAAACAGCGTGCTGAATGCAGTGAGAGAACATTCGCCAAACGTGACACTCGCAGAGATGACCAAGGAATATTGCAATGGTTTCATGGTGTTCTTGTTGAACGACTATATCACCTACAAGCACACTCATCCGTCCAAGTCCACGGTGATGAACTATCTCAAATGCCTCAAAGCAGCCTTCAATATGGCTATTGAGGAAGAGATAATGGACGACAATCCTGTGTTGCGTCTTCGCATGGATGTTCTGAAAGGTGGCGGTACCAAGCGAGAGTATCTGACCGTTGACGAGGTGAAGAGACTGATTGACACCCCTTGCAAGCGTGAGGATATCAAGGCGGCGTTCCTGTTTTCATGCTTCTGCGGACTCCGTATCAGTGACGTGAAGAGTTTGAAGTGGAAGAACATCATCACCGAGGGTGACAAGACACGAGTTGAGATATTGCAGTACAAGACCAAGCAGCCTCTCTATCTTCCTCTCAACAAGCAAGCCCTTCGTTGGATGCCTGAGCGTGGATCTGCGAGTGACGAGGACAATGTGTTTCCAACACTGCCAAGCAAGAACTACGACTGCATCCCGGAATGGAGCCGTGCGGCAGGTATCAGCAAACATGTGACCTACCATGTCTCAAGACACACGTTCGCCACGCTGGAGCTGACCATGGGCGCAGATCTATACACTACAAGCAAACTTCTCGGTCATACGGAGGTGCGTACGACACAAATTTACGCAAAAATCATCAATAAGAAAAAGGACGAGGCTGTTTCCCTATTGGACAGTGCGTTCGAAGAATAAAAATGGAACATAATAATACATCAAACAACCAAGGACGAGAAGACTCCTCGTTCTCTCTTTTTACCCCAATGCAATGAATGCACCTTCGCTAACGGTGTAGGTGGCATCTGTGGTACCAACAAATTGTGGCTGTTCTTCAAGGAAGCCCATGAGTGCTATCAGACGGAAGTCATAGGATGCGGTAAACTGTATCACCGCTATAAAAAGGACTTTCTCAACAGCCATTCCTATACGGACTGCCAGTATGCGGCAGGAAAGAACGAGCACAAGAAGAACTTCTACATCATGGAGGAGTTTCTTGAAGAACGTGAGGACTTAGTAGTCATATTCTTTACCAAAGTGGATTTCGAGTATCATGACTACAAGGCTCTTCATCACAAGTTCAACACCACGGAGCCGCCTCCAAACGGTCAGTATCTCCATGGTAAACCACCGTCAATATTACAAACAGCACAAGAAACCAAACCGAAACAGGACTTTCAATGTTACTTTGATTCTACTCAGTTGAACCTCATTGCGCGCCATGCCAATGAGGTTCATTTGTTCTCAGCCGATGTGTCGGAAGAGGATATGCGAAAACTCTTCTCGTGCCAAGTCTGCAAGCAGCTAAAGGCGAGAAGTAACAGACGTGTGGCATTCTTCTTTGACATGCTCTGCAGCAAGAACTTGATTTGCAAGCAATGGCAATCGGTCATTGCCAAGCATAAACTCATCCTGTCTTCATCAACAGACAAGCCACTTACAACAACCAAGCTGTCCTCAGCAACCAGTGATGCCAAAAGTACCAACACCAGTATCTATGAGGCTATCCGCAAGAAAGTGCAAGAAATAGCAGATTGCGGTAAAAATGACAGCAAGGACACCATCTGACAGATGAAAACCTTGACAGTTGGCTTGATAGTCGGTTGACAGTCAAGCGCACTTCCATCCGATTGGGCAGAAATGCCCTTACCTTTGCCCTCCGTAATCAGAAACCTGGTTATGGAGGGCGACCTCGTTATGTGTAACGATAAATAAAATTACGACAATGATTGGACAGACAACAAATCAGTCAAACAATCCACCAAAGGATGGCACTATCCTACCGCCAACGATAGACGTGTATAAACACGAGTTGACAGAACCAGAACTGGCAGATATGACACCAATGAGACTTGCCGAGCGCATTCAACAAATGGAAGAAGCATTCAAGCTGCTTGGACCAGTGGAGGATGTGCTGAACCGCATCAAGTGCTTGGAGAAATGGCTCTTTGCAGGAAAAGACGTGCTCACCCTTGACGAGGCAAGCGTATTCCTTGACGCTTCAAAGAGTCAGCTTTACAAACTGACACGTACCTTTGCCATTCCCCATTACAAGCCAAACGGCAAGACCATCTATTTCAGCAAGGAAGAACTGGTGGAATGGATCAAGAAGCACCCTGTGAAAACAAAAGAGGTGTATGAGCAGGATGCCATACGCTATGTGATGAACAAACCCTTGAAGAGCAGATGACGATGGAAGAAATGAACGACATGAGCCTCTTTGAAGGCGCAGCGGACAATGCTGATTTGTTGGAAAAGTTGCTGAAGGCATCGCTTATCCATGCGGACGAGACCTACCAGACACCGCCACAGATAATATGGGTGGACAACTCGACCATAGCCACGCTTGGCAACTTCAGTGCCTCCACAGGCAAGGCGAAGAGCCGAAAGACGTTCAATGTATCGGCATTGGTGGCAGCCTCGCTCGCTAATGGAAAGGTGCTGCAATATACGGCAAAACTACCCGATGACAAGCGTAAGATACTCTACGTTGATACGGAGCAGAGCCGTTTCCACTGTCACAGCGTGATGCAGCGCATCCTCCGGCTTGCAGGATTGCCCGACAACATGAACAGTGAGAACCTTGTGTTCTTCGGACTGCGAGAGTACAGTCCCAACCTCAGACTGCGACTGATAGAATATGCCTTGCAGACGCAAAAGGGCTTTGGCTTGGTCATCATTGACGGCATAAGGGACTTGATGCTCGACATCAACAATCCGAGCGAGTCTGTCCATATCATCAACAAACTGATGCAATGGTCAAGCCGCTATGACCTGCACATCCATTGCGTCTTGCACCTGAATAAGGGTGATGACAATGTAAGAGGTCACATTGGCACGGAACTCAGCAACAAGGCAGAGACGGTACTGGTGATAAGCAAGAGCAATTCGATGGCGAATGTGAGTGAAGTGAAACCGCTCAACATCCGAGACAAGGACTTTGTCCCTTTTGCGTTCCAAATAAATAAGGAGGGATTGCCAGAGATTGCCAAGGACTATGTGGTTGACTCCACTACAGCTAAACAGCCGAAGATGACGATAGCCGACATTACCGATGAGCAGCATGACAAGGCACTTGAAATGGCTTTCGGCAAGAAAGTGGTGTCAGGCTATGAGAATGTGATAAACGCATTGACGAAAGGATATACAACTATTGGTTTTGCCAGAGGTAGAACAGTGATGTCAAAGTTGCTGACCTTCCTATTGAAGAGCAAACTGGTGGTGAAGTGTGGCAACAACGAGTATTGCAGAATGAAGGATTATCCTTCGTTTCCGCTGCTTGAAGAGCAGGAGGTGAAGAAGTGAGGATGAAGCGAAAATCACTTCAAAAACCACTTCATTCACCTCGGTGTATATATAATAGTAGAACGGACGGATTTTGTGAAGTGGCATCATATTTAACTACATGGACATACGACAAAATGACTTCACAAAACCGTTCATTCACTCTGGTGTATATATAATAAGCGCACGAATGAACAAAAAATGAATGAAAGATGAACATACAACAAGCAAAGGAAATCAAACTTACGGACTATCTGAGCGCATTGGGACATCAGCCCAAACGATGCAGCAAGTCCACATCTTATTATCTGTCGCCATTGCATGCGGAGACAAAGCCATCGTTCAAGGTGAACTTCAGCCGAAACCAATGGTATGACTTTGCTCTTGGCAAGGGTGGCAACATCATTGCTCTTGCCCAACTTCTCTACAATACGGATGATGTGGGTGCTGCATTGCAGCATATAGCAGCGGACATGAACAACCCAAAGTCCACAAAGGCAAAACCTCCCATACCGACACAAGTAGAGACAGACAAGATGGACAAGGTACATATCCAAGAATTGTCCTACCCTGTGCTTATGTCGTATCTGCGTTCACGCCATGTGGATGCGGACATAGGTAAACGCTATTGCAAGGAGATCTGGTACACGTTTAAGGGCAAGCGGTATTTTGGTATAGCCTTTCCAAATAACAGGGATGGTTATGAGCTGCGTAACCCATATTATAAAGGTTGTTTGGGCGAGAAAGACATATCCTTGATACATTCACAGCAAGTTGGAGTGCAGGACAGATGCTGCATCTTCGAGGGGTTTATGGACTTTCTTTCGTACAAGACTTTGGAAAAGCGAGGCGACAATGTGATTTGCATACAAGAGCCATGTGATTATATCGTGCTGAACTCCATCAGTAGCCTTGGGAAATGCATGGAACGATTGGCGTGTTACACTGCTATCCATTGTTATCTTGATAATGACCAAGCAGGAACGGTGGCTGCCCATACAATCATGGACTGTTATCAAAACAGGGCAATCAACGAATCCATAAGATATGCAGAATACAAGGATGTCAATGATTATCTTATCGGCAGAAAATCCATTATTCCGCATAAAGAGGATGTATAAAACGATAATTTTCTACGGAGAAAGTCAATATTCTCCGTAGAAAACTATATTTTGCGTGATTTTTGCGTAGATTTCCGTACAAATATACTACACTTTTGAAAATATGTAGTAACTTTGTATAGAATTAAAGATGCAAATCATGGAAAAGCGTATGACAAATCCAAAATCTGAAGGCTATATCTCTGCAAAAGATATGGCAGGAAGAGCTGCATACTATAAAGTATTGCAAGCCGCCAAGAATGGCGAACTCACCAGAATAAAAAGAGGTGTGTATGCAACCGATGACCATTTGGCAAGTCAAATGCTTGATGTGGAAAAGGTTGTTCCTGGTGGTGTGTTGTGTCTGTATTCCGCTTGGTCACATTATCAGTTGACTACACAGGTACCACAAGAATATTGTCTTGCAATAAAAAGAGGCCGAAAAATCACCCTTCCAGATTATCCCCCAATTACACTATACCATTGGAGTGATACCGCCTTTAACCTTGGAATTACGAATACAGAGATTGATGGTTTCAATGTGAGGATATATGACGTGGAGAAATGTGTCTGTGATGCAGTAAAGTATAGAAACAAAATCGGCATAGATGTCTGTACGGAGATTATAAAGGAATATCTGAAACGCAGAGATCGTAATGTCAGCAAACTGATGAAATATGCCTCACAACTGAGAGTTGCCAAAACATTGGGAACATATCTACAAATGGAACTATAAAATAATAAATATGACAACGAAGAATTATGCTCGCTCGGTAAGAGCGAAACTGCTTAATATATCGAAAGAAGAGAATGTCTTCTACCAATCGATATTGACACGATACTTTCAGGAACGTCTGTTGTACCGTCTGTCGGTAAGTCCATACAAAGAACGCTTTATATTGAAAGGTGGTGCATTACTGTATGCCCATGAGCATTTGAAAGCAAGACCAACATTGGATATAGACTTCCTTGGTCAACAGATTAGCCGTGAGTTGGACAATATCAAGGAGACATTCAGAAATTTATGCGACATAGAATGTCTGGAAGATGGAGTTGTCTTTGAAAAGGACAGCATTAGCGTAGAAGAAATCACTCTCAAAAAAGAATATAATGGTGTGCGAGTGCATGTCAAGGTAGGACTTGACACGGCAAGCCAAGTTATTTCCATGGATGTAGGCTTTGGCGACATCATAACTCCTGCACCCGTTGATCTTTCTTATCCGGTGTTGCTGGACACATTACCAGAAGTTGACATCTTGGCTTACTCTTTAGAGACCGTGGTGGCTGAAAAGTATCAGGCAATGATAGACCATGCGACAGAGAACAGCCGCATGAAAGACTTCTTTGATGTGTACAGAATACTAAAAGCAGGAAATATTGACTTGAACACATTGCAAGAAGCCATCACAGCCACGTTTGAGAATAGAGGCACCGCCATCTCTACGGAATATAGCCTTTTCGAGGATTCTTTTGCGGCAGATGCCAAACGAAATATTATGTGGAATAGTTATTTGAAGAAAATCAAATTCAAGGAGCCACTAACCTTCCAAGAAGTTTGGACATATATCACACAGGAACTGAAACAATACATGGAAAAATAAAGGTATTACGATATACCTTATCAAGCTCTCCCATTCGGAGGGCTTTTTTTATGCCCTTTTCCCAAACATGCGAAAACTAACAGAAGAAGCCGATTAAAGTATGATTGAGAGTATGATATATAATTATAATTTGAATATATCTTAAACTTTGATGGTCATACTTTACAAAATTCTTTTATGTCGGATTTTACTCTTTACTTTGCACTCGCAACTGGCACTTTTGCCACTGCATAGAGTATAAATCATCTATAAAACAAAGTATTATATGAGTCCATTTTTGATATTCGCCATCAGCCTTACCATTGCATACGCTATCTACTATGCGGTGATGATAACCAGAGACCTGTATGGTAAGAAGGAAGAAGCCAAGAGCAACGAGGAAGTGTTTGACATCAGCAACATAACGGAAGAGGAAGCCGCAGTAGCCGTCAATGAAAGCGATGGTGGCTTTAGCGTTGCCGACAAGCAATACGACACGAGTTTCCAAGACGGCACATCATACGATGAGGGCTATGGTATGGGAACAGAGAACAACGGAATGAGTGGTTATTCTCCAGAAACGGATTCTTCCGGCAGAGAAGATGATGTTGATGAAGACGAAGGAAATGATGTCAACCAACAGAAGCCGAAGAACGCAGCCGAGTCGTTGCAGGAAAAGATGGATGGGCAGATGGAATCCACTTCTCCCATATGGATAGACGGACTATGGCAGGACGACTTCACGGAGAGCCTATTGAAACAAGGCGAGACAAAGCCAGGACAACCAAACATCAAAACAATACCAGTCAAGGATGAAATTTAGCCATATCATAAAGAATGTAGTAAGTTCCTTTGTCTTTGCGCTGCTCCCCCTGTCAGCATCAGCCAAATGCGGTAATGTGGACTATAGCTGGGGAGCAGACGCACTAGCAGGGATGCACGACTATGTGGTGACGATGATGCTGTATGTGCTGTATCTGACATACGCTGTCGCTGCTGTGATGGTGATTATATCCGCTTTGCAGATATACATCAAGATGAACACAGGGGAAGATGGAGTTACCAAGTCCATACTGACGCTGATAGGAGCCTGTCTGTTTATGATAGGCGCATCCATCCTGTTCCCAGCATTCTTTGGCTACCAGATTTAAGACTCAACTGCAGAAGAGTATATCATGTGAAAGCGACAACACCTTTCTATATAATTATAATAAGGTGTTTCCAAACGAATCATTAACAAGTAAAACAAGAAAGAATGTTTAAGAAAACAACGAACTATTTGAAGAAGACCGCCAAGAGCGTTCTCTCTTCAGGACGCTTGAAGACACTGGCATTAATGCTCCTTATGGGCGGTGGCATTGCCATGGCGCAAAACTCGGCAGGTGACTACACAGCAGGTACCACCGCACTTACAACAGTGACGGAGGAAATCGCCAAATACGTGCCTATTGTGGTCAAGCTCTGTTATGCTATTGCAGGTGTTGTCGCCGTAGTGGGTGCTATCAGCGTTTACATCGCCATGAACAACGAGGAGCAGGATGTCAAGAAAAAGATCATGATGATTGTAGGAGCATGTATCTTCCTCGTGGCAGCAGCCCAGGCATTGCCATTGTTCTTCGGTGTGACCAACTAACGAGTGAGAGTTATTCCGTGCATATTCAGTAAGTGAGAAACGACGTGAAGAATGGCAAGAGAAGAGCAGGAAATCCGCTACCCCGACTACCCACTGTTCAAGGGACTCCAGAAGCCCCTTGAATTCATGGGAATACAGGGGCGGTACATCTATTGGGCAGCAGCCACGGCAGGAGGAGCCATCATCGGCTTCATTGCCGCCTACTGTCTGATAGGTATCATTGCAGGACTGATCGTGTTGGTCGTGGCAATCACTACGGGTGCAGGTCTCATCATGTTCAAACAACGGAAGGGACTGCATACCAAGAAGAACGACCAAGGAGTGTTTATCTATGCCTACAGCAAGCGCATATAAAAATGTGAAACAAAAAAGTATCGACATGACCAAGATGTGGATGACAAGTAGAAAGTGAACGACTGGTAGGCTCATTCTCCCCCAAGGGTGTGGGTCTACCTTTATTTGTTTCAGCGAAAGTATCGCATCTTTGACATAAAAGAATGGTTATGAGCATGAAAGCAAAGAACATTATCATTATGGCATTGGCTGGCATATTGCTGACCGCATGCAAGGACAAGACCTACAAGCCACCCACATTGGATGCCATGAGGAGTGCTGACAAGGCAAGAGCTGCTTGGGCGAGAGAAACAGAAGAACATCCTGCAACCGGGGAAACACAAACAAGCAGGATGGATTCCACTGCAAAGGATAGTGTATCAACCCTTTATAGCGAAGAAAGCTACAATACCTCTTATCAAGAGAATGACAACAAATCATCCAGTATGGGAGAAAATCATCAATCATCCGAAGAAACAGAAGAATAAACGAATATGGTACTATATGTAATCTTATTTTTCGTGGCAACCTGCATTGGCATGGCCATATCGGTCTATGCCTTTGGCACTGGTGGCAAACGGAAGAAAATCTTTCAGGACATCTACTTCTCCGTGGAAGACACGGACGGTATCGGTGTGCTCTATACCAAGACTGGAGAATATTCTGCCATTCTGAAAATGGAGAATCCTGTGCAGAAGTATTCTGCCAATATAGACAGCTATTATGAGTTCACCAATTTGTTTGCTGCCATCGCACAGACTCTGGGTGAAGGCTATGCCCTGCACAAGCAGGACATCTTTACCAGAAAACACTTCAAGGATGAGAGTGGCAAGGGACATGAGTTTCTGTCAGAATCCTATTTCCGCTATTTCAACGGAAGAGAATATACAGACAGCATGACCTATCTGACCATTACGCAGGAGAACAAGAAGAGTCGTCTGATGTCTTTCGACAACAAGAAATGGCGAGATTTCTTAGTGAAAATCAGAAAGGTGCAAGACCAGCTGAAGGATGCCGGTATCAAGTCAGAGTTCTTGGGCAAGCAAGAGGCAAGTCTGTATGTTGACCGTTTCTTTGCCATGAACTTCCGTGACAAGATGGTGAGCATGACAGGATTCAAGGTGGATGACGAGATGATAGGTATGGGTGACAGACGCTGTAAGGTATATAGTCTTGTGGATGTGGATTGCGCCAACTTGCCGACACAAATCCGTCCGTTTACCAACATCGAGGTGAACAACATAAGTATGCCAGTGGATCTGGTAGCATTGGTGGACAGCATACCAGGTGTGGAGAGTGTGGTGTATAACCAAATCATCTTTGTGCCGAACCAGAAGCGTGAGCTTGCCATGCTCGACAAAAAGAAGAACCGCCATGCCAGCATGCCGAACCCAAGCAATCTGATAGCCGTAGAGGACATCAAGCGAGTGCAGGAGGTGATAGCGAGAGAAAACAAGCAGCTGGTATATACCCACTATAATCTGATCGTGACGGTGAAGCCCGACACGGATATACAAAAGTGTACCAACCATCTGGAGAATGCCTTTGGCAGGATGGGCATCCACATTTCGAAGCGAGCCTACAACCAGTTGGAACTGTTTGTCAACTCTTTCCCCGGCAACTGCTATGGGATGAATGCCGACTACGACCGATTCTTGACCTTGGGCGATGCTGCCACCTGCCTGATGTACAAGGAAAAGATTGTGCATAGCGAGGACACACCCTTCAAGGTCTATTATACCGACCGCCAAGGAGTACCAGTAGCCATCGACATATCAGGAAAAGAGGGACGAAACAAGCTGACCGACAACAGCAACTTCTTTGTCCTCGGTCCTTCGGGAAGCGGCAAGAGTTTTTATGTAAACTCCATGGTGCGCCAAGCCCATGAGCAGGACACCGACATCGTGTTGGTAGATACAGGAAACTCGTATGAGGGACTATGTGAATACTTTGGAGGCAAATACATATCCTACACAGAAGAACATCCTATCACGATGAACCCTTTCAAAATCAAGCGAGAGGAATGGAACATCGAGAAGTTGGGATTCCTGAAAAACCTCGTGATGCTGATATGGAAAGGAAGTCAAGGCACGGTGAGCAAGACCGAGGACAGGTTGATAGAGCAAGTCATCAACGAGTATTACGATGCCTATTTCACCACCAAGCGAGTGAGCAACCTCTGTTTTAATACTTTCTATGAGTTCAGTACTGAACGACTGCCGAAGATATGCGAGGAGAACGGTCTGCATGGCATAGACCTGTCATCCTACAACTATCTGTTGAAAGACTTCTATAAAGGAGGCAGCCATGATGTGACGCTGAATGAGAATATGGACAGCAGTCTGTTTGATGAGACCTTCATCGTCTTCGAAATCGACAGTATCAAGGATGATCCGCTGCTTTTTCCACTGGTGACGCTCATCATCATGGACGTGTTCCTGCAGAAGATGCGCATCAAAAAGAACCGAAAGATGCTCATCATCGAGGAGGCATGGAAAGCCATCGCCTCGCCCATGATGGCGGAATACATAAAATATCTGTATAAGACCGCCAGAAAATTCTGGGCAAGCGTGGGTGTGGTGACACAGGAGATACAGGACATCATCGGCAGCGAGATAGTGAAGGAAGCCATCATCAATAACTCGGATGTGGTGATGCTGCTCGACCAGAGCAAGTTCAAGGAACGATTCGACACCATCAAGGCTATACTCGGTTTGACCGATGTGGACTGCAAGAAGATATTCACCATCAACCGCTTGGAGAATAAGGAAGGACGCAGCTTCTTTCGTGAAGTGTTCATCAGACGAGGACAGACCAGCAATGTGTATGGTGTGGAGGAACCGCATGAGTGCTATATGACCTACACCACGGAGCGAGCGGAAAAGGAAGCGTTGAAGCTATACAAGCGAGAGTTGAAATGCAATCATCAGCAAGCCATCGAAGCCTATTGCAGGGATTGGGATGCAAGTGGTATCAGCAAGAGCCTCGCCTTTGCTCAAAAGGTAAATCAGGCAGGAAAAGTACTGAATTTAGGGAACAAAAATAAAAAGTAATCAAAGATGAAACGACTTCTATCCATCATAATGCTGATAGTCTGTGTGTTGGCAAAGGCTGACGCACAGTACTACAGCGTGAACTATGACAAGCAGACGGTGGCTGCTATGGCAGCTGCATACGGAACGGAAGCCGTGGCAGAGGCATACTATAACGAGCAGGTGCAGAACATCTTGAAGCACTATAATGCAGCAGAAGTGGCAAGTGCTGGCATCTTCGCCTCAAAATTCTTGGAACGCAAGGCAATGACGGATTTGGGCATCTGGAACAGTAGCACAGAGAACTACTATTACCGCCGTATCTACAACATGGTGAGCAACAAAATTATGCCGAAGATATGGACGGTGGCAGGAATGATGCTGAAAAGTCCGCAGACTGCCCTGTATTGGGGAACCTATCTGATGAAGATATGTGATGACACCAAGAACCTGTGCATGCAGTTTGAGAGTGTGGTAACAAACAGCACCCTCACATTCTCGGACATCGCCTTTCTGCAAATCAACCAGGAGATAGCTGCCATACTGAAACTTTCAGAGATTGGCAACGTGGATTGGAAGAAGATGTTGGACGATTTGTCGAAGGTGCCAGGCAATTTTACAGTGGACAATCTGAAATCCGACATCGACAATCTGTATAAGGCAGGAGCCAACCTTGCAGGAGCAGGAATGAACAATATCGGCAATGCCCTTTTGCAGAGCAGCCAGTTCAACGACCTCTTCCAAGGCAAGCTCAGTGCAGCCATCGACATTGTGGATAACTATTCCTCGCTGTTCAAAAGTCTCGACAAGAGCGTAGGCAACACCCTCTTGGGCATGATTGGAGGCAAGGACAACGTGGCAGGACTTTTCTCTCTTGCCAACTATAACCTCACCTCTTGGATGACCGACTATCTGGATGAGACAGCAGGAAACTACTACACGCAAAGATGGTATATCGCCCGACGAGACCAAGGACGAGAAAAACTGTGCGACTATGTACCGCCCACCGATGACAACAGCATCTTGAAAGGCGACCACTGGTACAGAATCAACACCAAGGATGCCAACTTCTATCCCAACAATAGCCAAAAGGAAGCCATCCTGCAAAACTCTGAGAATCATGCAGGATGGTCAAGAACAAGGGTGCAACAGCTCAACAACCAGAATGACGGCTTTACCTACAGTATCAGCTATTGGTTGAACAGCTACATCATCAGTAGCAAGAAAAAAGGACAGAAACAGAAGGCATACGCCTACGAGATACAGGTGTACAAGAGTTGGAACAGGACAGAAGAAGTGTATGAGGCAGTCTTCGACTCCTATTCGATGGACTTGAACACCTTCAAGGCACAACTGCAAGCCCAGTTGAGCGAATGGAATGACAACGAGGAAGGCTATACCTATTATATGGGCAGTGATGCACGCAACTACTATCAGGCAACCGATGCCGCCAAGCTGAAGGGATGTGAGAGCGTGACCATCAGTGTGACATGCTGCGACGGTGTGCAGTTGGGGCAAGGCACCACACAATACAAATGCAAGAGTTGTGGCGGTTCGCTGAATGACCACAGCAAGAAATGCGCCATGACAACATCGGTGACAGAAAACACCCTCGACCTCTCGGACTTGTATAAACAAGAGCAGGAAGCCAATGCCAAGATAGCCTCTCTGCAATCTCAAATCAGTCAGTTGGAAGCTGAGAACAAGTCACTTGTCAAGCAAATCGCCAATGCAAGTGTGGAAGATGCAGCCAAGTATCGGGAGCAATACAACAAGAACATGGCTTCCATCGAACAACTGAACAAAGAACTTGCCACATGGCAACAGAAACAAAGGGAAATAGAGGAAGCCAAGGCAGAGGCAGGAAAGGACAATGACGTGGCGACGGATGACTACTATCGCATACCAGCCATTATGAACGACTGCAAGAGTGCCTACAACCTGACTTGGCAAGGGGAAGGAACATGGAGCGGCTATACTTACATTCGAAAAGCCACCATGCCCAACATCAACGGCATCATCACCTTCAAGGCAACATTGAAGATTGCCCGAAAGCCGAAATATTTCTTGGGCATCAAGATACACAGAACCATCCTGCAGATCAGTTGGGAGCTGACATCGGAATACACCAACACCTCGGTAGTGGATGTGATAACGCTTGACCCAAGCAAGACCGAGCAGGAAAAGGCGGACGAAGTGAACAAGCGCATCTCGGAAATCGCACAGGAATATCCATCGTGCAAGATAACCACCGAATATGCTAAGAGCGCACCTACCGATGACAATAACACCGATGATACCTTTCATCTGCTATGGTCGAGCGATAGGTTAGAGATAGCCAGAGAGGTGGACAGCAGAATCACCAAGATATACGCAGACTTGGTATCGTTGGAGAAGATGATGCACTACAAGCGCAACATCATCGACGTACTGATGGACATCGCTCCACATATCAATGCTGACGAAGGACGACGGTTGACACTGGTGGAGAAATGCAAGAAACGTTGGTTAAGGAAAGCTGCCGACACCAAACACTCAGATGACTATCACGGCAAGTTTAATGATGAAGACAATGAAAATGAGAAATAGAAAAGAATACAAGGCTGATGCAGCGGAGAGGGTTGCAGGGTCAGTGAGCAAGAAGCGACGAATGGATATTGTGAGAACATTGCTGATAGCAATCTTGCTCCTCGCCCTCCCCTCTAAAACATTCGCCCAATGGGGATTTGATGTTGCCAGCGTGGAAGCCTACATCAATGACCACAAGAAACAGCGGAGTCTGTTGCTCGCACGAAGCACGTTGGAATACAGCAATAAACTATTGCACAGTTACAGTAAGGACGAGACCAAGGCATACAAGGAACTGAACGTTGACCTTGACAAGTACACCAGGGCATTTGATGTGATAGATGTGCTATATCAAAGTTTACGAACCAGTCTGAACGTGTACTCCACCTACGAGGGTGTGAGCGACAGAATATCGGACTATAAGAAGCTGTTGGATGACTACAACCAAAAAGTCATCAAACGAAAGCGCATTTCGCTTGCCGATACCATACTGATACGTATTAACCGACGAGCCATAGAGAATATCGCAAATGAAGGCGAATACCTCTACAAAAGCGTGAGCGACTTGGTGCTGTATGCCACAGGAGCGGCAGCGTGTTCCACGGCAGACCTTCTTGTGGTATTGGAAAGCATCAACACCTCGCTTGACAATATAGAGAAGCATCTGAACAAAAGCTACTTTGAGTCGTGGCGATATATCCAAGTGCGCATCGGCTATTGGAAAGAAAAGGTATATCGGACGAAAAGCAAGCAGCAAATACAGGAAGATGCCTTTGGACGATGGCGAGTGGCAGGTAAACTCGGATATTGAGAGAACGAAGAATTTATAATCCCATATATAATAATGTATAGGCATGGATAGAAAGAAAACAAGAATAGGAACCATCATGTTGATGTTGGGAGTCGCTATCAGCGGCAATGCCCAAAGTGGTGTAACATACAATCATGACAGTTCGAAAAAGAACCAGATAACGGTGATGGAAATCGGTAGTGGTAGTCTGTCACCTGAATTGTACTATCAGTTACTGCACAGCAGTTACAAGAAGTCGGCTGCGAGTAAGAACAAACTTGGTTTTCGTACAACGGCAGGAATCGGAGCCTACAATCAAGTGGAATATGCCGAAGCCATCGACTCTGCCCTGACCAAGAGAGCAGAGATTGAGGCGTTGAATATGGCAGACCGACAGGTGGATCTGGCATGGAAGGTGGAAGGAAGCAAAATTAACAGCAAGATGGATGCCTTCAAAAGCAATATCGACCGCATCCTGCCAGTAGGCGGTTCCATTGGCGACAAACAGCGATGGACGGAATACTACCATGTCTATGAGACTGCCATCCAAGCCACCAAGGATGCCTATATGCCCAATGCTAAACGCAAGAAGATGTACCTACAGATTTATGCAGATGTGGCAAAACAGAACGAGACACTTGTGAAGCAACTGGTGCAGATGTCGAATGCCAGCAAGACCAAGGAATTGTTGACAGCAAACGGCAACTACCAGACCGCCAACAAACGAAGTATCATCAGCAGTGCATCCAGCAAATGGCGAGAGGCAGGAATGGCAGTGAGAAACAACACATCTTCTGGCAGTAATAACGGCTCGAACGAGGATGACAATGATTTGAAAATAAACAGATAAGGAGTTATGGCAGACAACAGCAGCATATTATCCGACTTCGGCATCAACATCTTGGAAGAAGAGATTGATGACGTGATTTTCCAGACCAACGAGTTTCTGTGCGACGCTACTTTTACAGGCTCAAACGGACCTTTTTGGTGGGTCGTCCAAATGTGTATGGCACTCGCAGCCCTCTTCTCCATCGTGGTGGCAGCGAACATGGCCTACAAGATGATGGTGAAGCATGAGCCACTGGATGTGATGAAACTATTCAAGCCACTGGTGATAAGCATCATCCTCTGTTGGTGGTACCCACCAGCCGATACTGGTATGACAAATAGTGGTAGCAGTTGGTGCGTATTGGACTTCCTGAGTTACATTCCAAACTCCATCGGAAGTTATACCCATGACCTTTATGAGGCGGAAGCCACACAGATAGAGGACAAGTTTACGGAAGTTCAGCAGCTTATCTATACCAGAGACACGATGTACACCAACGTACAAGCTCAGGCAGACATTGCCCATAAGGGAACAACAGACCCGAATCTGGTGGAATCGACCATGGAGCAGACAGGCGTGGATGAAGTGACCAATATGGAAAAGGACGCAGCCAAGCTGTGGTTTACCTCACTGACTGCAGGAGCCGTAGTGAACATCGACAAGATAGTAATGCTGATAGCATTGATTGTCTTCCGTATCGGTTGGTGGAGCACCATCTATTGTCAACAGATACTGTTGGGAATGCTGACGATATTTGGACCGATACAATGGGCGTTCTCGCTACTGCCGAAATGGGAAAGCAGTTGGGCGAAGTGGCTGACAAGGTATCTGACCGTGCATTTCTATGGAGCCATGCTGTACTTCGTGGGCTTCTACGTGCTATTGCTCTTCGACATCGTGCTCTGCATACAGGTGGAGAACCTGACGGCTATCACCGCCAGTGAGCAGACGATGGCGGCATATTTGCAGAACTCGTTCTTCTCGGCAGGGTATCTGATGGCAGCAAGCATCGTGGCTTTGAAGTGTCTGAATTTGGTTCCAGACTTGGCAGCTTGGATGATTCCTGAGGGCGATACCGCCTTCTCTACCAGAAACTTCGGTGAGGGTGTGGCACAGCAAGCCAAAATGTCGGCACAGGGAACACTTGCCCATGTGATGCACTGATAAGGGCAAAAAGTAAAAAGATAAAATAATAGCAAAATAGCAATGGTAATCAAGAATTTAGAGAATAAGGTGAAGTTGGTGACTATCATCTGTAGTCTGTTTCTGGTTGGATGCGTGCTGATAAGTATCAGTAGCATCTGGACGGCAAAGAACATGGTGGTGGATGCACAGAACAAAATCTATGTATTGGACGGCAATGTGCCTATTCTGGTGCAGCGCACGACGATGGATGAGACACTGGATGTGGAAGCAAAGAGTCATATCGAGATGTTCCATCACTACTTTTTTACATTGGCACCCGATGACAAGTACATCAAATACACGATGGAGAAAGCCATGTATCTGGTGGATGAGACAGGACTGGCGCAGTACAATACACTGAAGGAAAAGGGCTTCTACTCCAACATCATGGGAACGAGTGCCGTGTTCAGTATCTTCTGTGACAGTATCAAGTTCAACAAGGAGAAGATGGAGTTTACCTACTATGGCAGACAGCGCATCGAGCGCAGAACCAATGTGCTGACACGTGAGCTGGTGACGGCAGGACAACTGAAACGAGTTCCGAGGACTGACAACAATCCACATGGATTGCTGATAGTGAACTGGAGAACCTTGCTCAACAAGGATATTGACCAGAAGACGAAGAGCAACTATTAAAGGTAAAAGGGTAAAAAAGTAAAAAGGTAAAAAATAAGTGAAAAGAAATAACGATGAACACAAAAGGATTTAAACTGATGCTCATTGGGGAGAAGATGCCCGACAAGGACGATCCCAAATACAAGGAACGCTATGAGCGAGACGTGAGAGCCGGAAGGAAGTTTGCCAAGATGTGCAGAATAGACAAGGCGGCTGCCAAGGTACAGAGGTTTGCCGACTTGCACAAGACACTGTTTCTGGTCATCGTGTTCGGTTTTGTAGGTGTGAGCTTCTGTTTCAACATCTATCGCATGGCAAGAGCTTATCACTATCAGGGAGAGCGACGCACCGCCACGGAGAGACAGGACTCGCTGATAAAGGCTCGCCATCAGAATATGGGGAATGCAAAGAACATAGTAAGGACCAATGAGGATGCACGCCATCCTCATAAAGACAAATAACGATGAAGCTGACAGAAAGAATCAATTTCAGACAACCCAAGTACATGCTACCTGCGATTGTCTATCTCCCACTGCTCGGTGCATCCTACTTTATCTTCGACCTCTTTGATGCCAAGGTTGCGGAGAAACAGGATGCCAATATGCAGACCACGGAATATCTGAATCCGAACCTGCCACAAGCCCATATCAAGGGCGGTGACGGTATTGGAGGCAAGTATGAGAACATGTTGAACGCCTACGGCAAGATAGAAGACCATAGTGCCGTGGAGAATATAGACCGAGACAATGAGCAAGAAAAAGAAGAATACCAAAGCAAGTATTCGGATGCAGAACTGCAACAGTTGGATGCCGAAGCCAAGAGGCAAGCAGAAATGGAAAAACAGAGAGACGCACAAGAAGCCCATGAGCGACAAAGAGAGAACGAGGTGTTGGCTGAGTTGAACAAGGCACTTGCCGAAGCAAGGCTGAAGGGACAGCAAGCCACCCAATCGAACAGTTCGACTTCTACAGCCTCTCCTACCGACTCGCAAGGCTCAGCCAATGGCGGTATCAACATTGAAGGCAAAATCAAGGTGAATGAAAATGCCCGAAAGGAAGCCGATGAGAACGACAAGCCAAGCGAAGTGGTGAAAAAGGTGAAGACATCATCGGATTACTTCAACACTTTGGCGGTGAACGAGAAAGAACCGACACTTATCAAGGCTATCATTGACGAGAATATCAAGGCGATGGACGGAAGCCGTGTGCGCTTGCGATTGCTCGATGATGTGGAAATCGGTGAGATGATAGTGAAGAAAGGCGCATACCTGTATGCCACCATGAGCGGTTTCAGTTCGCAACGAGTGAAAGGAACGGTGAAGAGCGTCCTGGTGGGCAATGAGATAGTGAAAATCAACCTATCCCTGTATGACACCGACGGCATGGAAGGCCTGTATGTGCCAAGCAGCCAGTTTAGAGAGACCACCAAGGATGTGGCAAGCGGAGCCGTGACTGGCAATGTGGATATGAACACCACCAGTACAGGCAGCAGCTTTTCGCAATGGGGCATGCAGACCATGCAGAATGCCTATCAGAAAACAAGCAATGCCATAGGTAAGGCTATCAAGAAGAACAAGGTAAAACTGAAATATGGCACCTTTGTGTACTTGATAAACAGCAAAGAGACCAAGAGTAAGTAAACGACAACATCCAAAGAATACGAATATGAATATCAAGAAGACCATTGGCACACTGATGATGTGTGCAATAAGTGCCACTCCAATGATGGCACAACAGACCAGTGCGGAGAGTTATCAGCCCTGCACCTATCAGGAAATGGAGCAACTGACTGTGAACGAGCAAGTGACTACGGTCATTACGGCAAGCGAACCCATCCGCTTTGTGGATATATCCACCGACAAGATAGCAGGAGACCAACCCATCAACAATACTGTGCGACTGAAGCCCAAGGAAGGAATGCATGAAGATGGCGAAGTGCTTGCCATCGTGACCATCGTGACGGAACGATACCGCACACAATATGCGCTGCTCTATACCACAAGACTACAAGAGGCAGTGACGGATAAGGAGATACAACAGATAGAGAAGAATGCCTATAACAATCCTGCGGTCACATTGTCCTCTACGGACATGTCTCGTTATGCTCGTGAGATTTGGAGTTCGGAAGCCCATGTGAACAATGTGAAGACCAAAGCGCATAAGATGGTGATGCGACTGAACAACATCTATTCATCGGGCGACTATTTCTTCCTAGACTTCTCGGTGGAGAACAAGACAGACATACCGTTTGATATAGACCAAATACGATTGAAACTGACGGATAAGAAGACCGCCAAGGCAACCAACTCACAGATGGTAGAGTTGCATCCAGTCTTCACGTTGGAGCAGACCAAGCGATTCCGCTATGGCTACCGCAATGTGATAGTCATTCGGAAAATGACATTCCCGAATGACAAGCAATTAACCATCGAAATGACGGAGAACCAAATCAGCGGTCGCACCATCTCATTGAAAGTGAACTACAGCGATGTGCTGTCTGCCGACTCATTCAATCCGATATTTCTGAAATAGAGCTACGCTAAGTGATTCAGAATCGGCAGTTGAAGACAACGCTCAATCTTAGCCAAGGTTTCGAGGGATAGGTTTTCCTGTCCTTTGAGTACCTTGGAAACATATTGCTGGCTGCAGCCCATGAGTTCAGACAATCGCTTTTGGGTCATACCCAATTCCTCCATCTTGTCGAGCATCATCATTGCAATGTGCTGAGAATAGCGAAGCCATGACTTGTTAGCCATGCGCCACTCTGCATTCTCACGCCATTTGGACGGAGTTGAAGACTGATGTTCTCTCAGTTTAGAAACAATTTCGTTTGTAGTTCTCATAATAACCTCCTTTCTATATGATTTCATTCAAGAAGTCCATGAAGGAATCCTTGTCGGCAATATCGTTGTCAAGTAAGAAACGTCTCACCTTTTCCATTCGGGCGAGTTCAACCAAAGTATGTTCACGTTCCTGCATAGTACGAGTCAACTTGATTGCACCGCCAGTGATAATGTAAATACCCGGTTCGAGTTTGATAGCATAGATGCGGAGCCAAGAAGCATGACGTGGCGTATTACGCAAGCGTGCCTTCTCTTTGCCCAACAGCATTTCCGAAGTACGACTATTCTCCAATGGGCGGAAAATCTTGTCAAGGTCAGCATCTGGAGAAATATCCATGATGAGACATTGCAAGCGTTCGCTATCTTCAATTGTATCATAGATGGCTTGATTGACATCAGTGATTTTGAAGTAGGATGCCAAATCATCAATGTTATGCTTGAAGAAGCTACGCAACCATGTAACATCGTTCCATTGTCCAAGGATGGAGTCAAGAACGTTGTCGAGGCAGTCATCATATCTGACAGCCCAAAGGTGCTCGTTTTCTGTAATCAGGTCGAATGTCATAATCTTATTGTTTTATAGTGCGAAGATACAACAAATAATTGAGAAATACAACTTATAGGTTGATTATTTAAGAATATTTATGGAAGAAAGCAAGGAGTTACAAGGATTTTACAAGATATTCAGGGCGGTCATCTACATATCCGTGTTGATGGAGTTCTTTGAGTATGCCATAGACCCAAGGGCGATGGACGGCTTAGGCGGTGTGGTGTGTGACCTGCACGACCGCATCAAACAGTGGTTTATCTACCATGACGGCAACCTGGTGTATAGCAAGGTGGTGACATTCTTGTTGGTGTGCATCACCTGTGTAGGCACGAGAAACAAGAAACACTTGGAGTTTGATGCCAGAAAGCAGGTGCTGTACCCCTTGGTGAGTGGCGTGCTGCTGTTGGTATTGTCCGTGTGGCTCTTTGGCTATGTGATGGACACTCGTCTCTATACCCTAAGATTGAACACCATTCTTTATATGGTGGCAACCATCATAGGAACAGTACTGGTGCATGTAGCCTTGGATAATATATCGAAGTTCCTGAAGGAAGGACTGATGAAAGACCGTTTTAATTTTGAGAACGAGAGTTTCGAGCAGTGCCAGAAGGAGGAATATAACAAGTACAGCGTGAATATCCCCATGCGCTACTACTATAAGGGTAAGTTCCGCAAGGGATGGGTGAACATCGTGAACCCTTTCCGAGGTACATGGGTTGTGGGTACTCCTGGTAGCGGTAAGACATTCTCCATCATCGAGCCGTTCATCCGTCAGCACAGTGCAAAAGGCTTTGCCATGGTCGTTTACGACTACAAGTTCCCAACCTTGGCAACCAAACTGTACTACCACTATAAGAAGAACCAACAGCTGAGCAAACTGCCAGAAGGCTGCAAGTTCAATATCATCAACTTCGTGGATGTGGAATACTCCAAGCGAGTAAACCCGATACAGCAGAAGTACATCAATAACTTGGCAGCAGCGAGTGAGACCGCAGAGACACTGCTTGAATCCCTGCAAAAAGGCAAGAAAGAAGGCGGTGGCGGCAGCGACCAGTTCTTCCAGACATCAGCCGTCAACTTCCTCGCCGCCTGTATCTACTTCTTTATCAACTATGGCAAAGAGCCATACGACAAGGATGGCAAGATGCTGATAGCAGAGAAAGTACTTGATCCGAAGACCATGCAGATGAAGCCAACCGGAAAGGTATTTAACCATGCAGGAGAAGAAGTGGAACCAGCCTATTGGTTAGGCAAGTATAGCGATATGCCCCATATTCTGAGTTTCCTGAATGAGAGTTACCAGACCATCTTCAATGTGCTGGAGACCGATAATGAGGTAGCACCATTGTTGGGACCGTTCCAGACCGCCTTGAAGAATAAGGCGATGGAGCAATTGGAGGGTATGATTGGTACATTGCGTGTCTATACCTCACGCCTTGCCACCAAGGAAAGCTATTGGATATTCCATAAGGACGGTGATGACTTCGACCTGAAGGTCAGTGACCCGAAGAACCCAAGCTATCTGCTGATAGCCAATGACCCAGAGATGGAGAGCATCATCGGAGCATTGAACGCCCTAATCCTCAACCGACTGGTGACACGAGTGAACACAGGACAAGGCAAGAACATCCCAGTGAGCATCATTGTGGACGAGTTGCCAACACTTTACTTCCATAAGATAGACCGACTGATTGGTACAGCCCGAAGCAACAAGGTGAGCGTAGCCTTGGGATTCCAGGAACTGCCACAGTTGGAAGCAGACTACGGAAAGGTGGGTATGCAAAAGATCATCACCACCGTAGGCAATGTGGTGAGCGGTTCGGCACGAAGCAAGGAAACTCTGGAATGGCTATCCTCTGACATTTTTGGAAAGGTGGTGCAACTGAAGAAAGGCGTGACCATCGATAGAGACAAGACGAGCATCAACCTGAATGAGAACATGGACAGTCTGGTGCCAGCCAGTAAAATCTCGGACATGCCGACAGGATGGATCTGCGGACAGACCGCAAGAGACTTTGTGGCAACCAAGACCGGCATGAATGGCAGTATGAACATACAGGAAAGCGACGAGTTCAAGACCAGTAAGTTCTATTGCAAGACCGACTTCAATATGGCAGACATCAAGAAAGAAGAAAGCGAGTATATGCCACTGCCCAAGTTCTACACCTTCAAGAGCCGTGATGAGCGTGAGCGCATCCTCTATAAAAACTTCGTGCAAGTTGGTGAGGACGTGAAAGCCATGATAGCAGAGATATTCAACAAGAAGAATGCCAAGTGACAAAACAATGACATCCCCAAAACCAAAACAACGTCCATGATAAAAAAGATAAAGACATACATTCTCCTAACGCTCTTGCTGCTGTGCCAGAATATCATGGCACAGAACAAGACACCCACAACAGATAGCCCAAGCCAAACCGACTTGGGCATCTTCGCATTACCTCCCTTAGAACGAGCGGTGCGCTGCATCAAGTATTACGAGGGATGGCACGATATTAAGCGCAACTATCCCTATATCGGATGGGGACATCGGATTTTGCCGCATGAGAAGTTCAGCAAGAACCTCACCTATCAGCATGCCGATTCTCTGTTGCGTTCAGACATTACCAAGTTATGCGCCATGTTCCGCAAGTATGGCAAGGACTCACTACTCCTTGCCGTACTTGCCTACAATGTCGGCCCCTACAAAATATTAGGGAACAAAAGATTTCCGAAGAGCCGTCTCCTGCAAAAGATTGAACGAGGATTGCGTGACATAGAAAAAGATTACCTTGACTTTTGCAGATGGAGAGGCAAATGCATTCCGTCCATCAAAAGGCGAAGAATGACAGAACTTCAACTATTATACATCCCATAAAAAAGCAATAGTACTTCAGTTGCCATCCAAGAAGAGCATTATAGCCTATTTTAGGGGATGTTTTTTTAATGACACTCGACAATGTACAAAACATACAACCCCTTCTTTGTTTAATGTATTTTTTTGATTTATCAAAGTATAAAATACTAATTTCCGTTAAAATATTGTTAATAAAATAATAATTATGTCTATTTCCTATGTTTTCTCAATTTCTTTTCCTATCTTTGCATTTGTCAACTATGGGGGTGTGTCAAAAGTCAAGCAAAGCGGGCTGAAAGCCCAATATGTTCTTAGCCCAGGGCAACGCCCTGGGTAAAAGGGGAAATATAAACCAAGCGTCCTGTAAGGACAAAAGCCTACATAATTAACTATGTATCAATACTTTTGTCCTTACAGGACGCTTTACTTATTAATTACTATTCCTCCCAGGGTGTTGCCCTGGGCTAAGAACTTCTGCCCATTCTGGGCGTGCTGTTTGAACTTTTGACACACCCCCGCAGAATATATGCCGTTGACAAAATTGCAGATTACAAACATTAAAATTTAAAAAATATGGCTAGTAAAAAATCTCTTTTGGGAAAAGTATTTGCTTTCTCTCTGTTTGCTGCATTCAGTATGTCTGCAAACGCTCAGATTAAATACAACTCGTCTGGAAGATTGACTATAGGAACAACTACTCCTTATTCTTTCTATCCAACTACCCATAATGGTAGCATCTATTTCAAAGATAACTCTTCGCATTTCTTCCAAATAGATATAACTCCTGCAAATCCGAGATTGGCAGGACAAGGAGACCAAGTAGTTTTCTACAACACACAAACGAGTACGTTTAACAGTATTCAAGTCAAGAATGTCTATAATTACTCAGATGCTAGAGCTAAAACGAACATTCAGCCATTAGCTAATTGTATGTCTGGGTTAAAGAAACTACGTACTTATTCATACAAGTTTAAAGACGAAGGAACGGCAGCTAAAGCTTATACTCTTCGAAAGGGAGGACATGGAAAAGAATATGGCTTGCTTGCGCAAGAGGTAGAAAAGGTCTTCCCGAATTTGGTTGTTACAGATAATGAAGGTAAAAAGCTCATAAACTACACAGAGTTGATACCTGTGTTGATTAATGCAGTTCAACAACTGTCTTCTGAGGTAGAGGAATTAAAGGGTAAAATTTCAAAATAGTATATGCAACAAAGACAATTAGACCGTCGATTGTATTTCAAAGAGCTTGCAACAACCAGTGAGAAATACTTTGTTCCTTATTTGGAGAACTTTGTTAAAATCGGTGCTGGCACGAATGTTCTTGAAATCGGTTGCGGAGATGGCGGGAACCTATTGCCTTTTGCAAAATTAGGTTGTAGTGTTGTAGGCTGTGACATTGCAGACATGCGCATTAACGATGCTCGAAAATTCTTCTCGGAAGAACATGTAGAGGCAAAGTTTATTGCGTGTGATGCTTTTTTGTTGAAAGACTTAGAGAATCAATTCGATATAATTCTTTGTCATGATGTAATAGAACACATTTATGACAAGATCGGTTTTATGACAAAGTGCAAAAAGTTGCTCAAAAGCAATGGAATTATATTTATGTCTTTTCCTGCATGGCAAATGCCATTTGGAGGTCATCAACAAATTTGCAAAGGATTTCTGCTCAGTCATTTACCTTTTATGCATCTTTTACCAAATATTATCTATAAAGGGTTATTGAAAATAGGAAAAGAAGGGGCTGGTTGTATAAAGGAATTAATGAATATAAAACAAACGAGGTGTTCGGTAGAACTCTTTGAGAATGTTTTAAAAAGGACAGGTTATACTATAGAAAATCGTATAGCATGGTTTATAAATCCACACTATGAAGTTAAATTTGGATTGAAACCACGAAAATTATATATGGTTATAGATAAACTTCCTTACATTAGAGACTTTTTCACGACATCCTCTTTTTATGTATTGAAAAAATAATTATCTATATGGCATATCTATTTACATCAGAGTCTGTTTCTGAAGGGCATCCGGATAAAGTGGCTGACCAAATTTCAGATGCTTTACTTGATCAGTTCTTGGCTTACGATGACCATGCTCATTGTGCCATAGAAACATTTTGTACTACAGGACAGGTGGTCATTATGGGCGAAGTTCGCTCTAATGTATATGTTGACTTGCAGACCATTGCTCGCAAGACCATCAAACAGATAGGTTATACAAAAAGTGAGTATCAGTTTGACGGCGACTCTTGTGGTGTGCTTACTGCAATCCATGAACAGAGCGATGACATCAACCGTGGCGTGAGCCGTGAGGAGGATGAAAATCAGGGTGCTGGCGACCAAGGCATGATGTTTGGTTATGCTACTAATGAAACCGACAATTATATGCCTGTATCTCTCGATTTGGCTCAGATTATTATGCAGGAGCTTGCAGCCATCCGTAAGGAAGGCAAGGTAATGACTTACCTTCGCCCAGACTCCAAGAGTCAGGTCACCATAGAGTATTCTGATGACAATGTACCTCAGCGCATTGATACAATCGTAGTGTCTACTCAACATGATGACTTCATCAAAAAGTCAAATGGTGATGATGATGATGAGGCAATGCTCGACAAGATTCGCGAGGATGTGCTCAATATCTTGATTCCGAGAGTGAAAGCCCAGTTGGACGACAAGGTGTTGGCTCTCTTCAATAATAACATCAAATATTTTGTGAATCCTACAGGCAAATTTGTCATCGGTGGTCCTCACGGAGATACAGGGCTTACTGGTCGTAAGATTATCGTAGATACCTATGGTGGGAAGGGTGCCCATGGCGGTGGCGCTTTCTCTGGCAAGGATTCTAGCAAGGTAGATCGTTCCGCAGCATATGCAACTCGCTATATTGCAAAAAATATGGTGGCGGCAGGTGTTGCCGATGAGATGTTGGTACAGGTAAGTTATGCCATTGGTGTAGCTGAGCCTGTGAGCATCTATGTGAATACATACGGCAGAAGTAAGGTTGATATGACAGATGGCGAAATCGCCAAGAAAATAGCGCAGATGTTCGATCTCCGTCCTAAGGCTATCGAGCGTCAATTGAAATTGCGCCAACCTATGTTTTTGGAAACTGCAGCTTACGGACATATGGGACGTAAGAATGTAGTTGTGGAGAAGACCTTCATTAGTCGCTATCATGAGGTAAAACAAATGAAGGTGGAGTTGTTTACGTGGGAAAAACTGGATGCCGTTGATGTCATAAAAAACGAGTTCGGCATCAAATAAATCCTAGTATTAATAATTAACATTAAAGACAATGAGGAATTTCAATAAGATATTTGTAGTAACTGTATTTGCTACCAGTTTGTTTGGAATCACGTCTTGTAGTGAGAAGGATTTCTTAGACTCCTCTAACACTGCAAATATGATGATGACAAGGGCTATGGCAACTTCTGATTATTACTATTGGTATAAAGGGGAAAAAGTTGGTATATCTTCATTAAATGGAACATTTTATGTTTCCAGTTCTGATAGCGTAAAATTGCAGAATCTTTTTAAAAATAATTCTGCAATTTCTTCTAAAGAAACAATTTTTTCGTCTATAGATAAGGAGCATAAAAAACATTTTTGGAGAATAATGGAAACATCCTCTTTGTCATCTTCAACAGAAGATATGATTAAGGAGTTGAAAACCAAAGTGGGAGATGAGAGCATAACCATTGCTCCTGTTTTTGGAGATAATGAAAATTTGATTTCAACATGCGAATATTTTTATGTTCGTTTGAAAAATCAGAATGATTATTCTCTCTTGGAAAGTGTTGCAAAACAAAATTCAACAGAGATATTGGGTGAAGTAGATTATATGCCAAATTGGTATGTATTAAAGTCACCGACAAGTTCTAACGGCTTAGAAATGTCAAATAAGTTTTATGAAACAAATTTATTCGAGGCTGTCGATCCGAATTTTATGTTCAACTTTACACCTAATAGTTGCGTATCAGATCCTTTAGCTGACCAACAATGGGCTTTGAACACTGTAGATGCTTGTGATGCGTGGACTATAACAAAAGGAAAAGGAGTGTCTGTTGCTGTCCTTGACCAAGGAATAGATCGCAATCATAAAGAATTTGCAGAGAACTATAGTTCTTTATCATATGATTTGACAACAAAATCATCGCCAACTCAAGTGTATGGAGAACATGGCACTCATGTTGCAGGAATAATTGGAGCAAATCATAATGGAATACAAATAGCAGGACTTGCTCCTGAAGTATCTTTGGTATCATTAAGTCATCCTTTAACGATTGGAACTGAAAGAGTTGCACAATTGGCTTCCGGATTTGGTTATGCGACCACACACGGAATTGATGTTATTAATAATTCTTGGGGAGATCAAGGAGGAAAATTTTATCAAAAAATGCATAGCTCACTTCTGGAAGAAAGCATACAGAATGCTTTGACAAATGGAAGAAATGGAAGGGGTATGGTCGTTGTGTTTGCATCAGGAAACCATGCTGGACAAAGAACGGATTATCCAGGTTATATGTTCCCGAATGCCTTGATTGTAGGTTCTATAAGTAGCAATCTAAAAAGATCATATTTTTCGACATATGATGACAAGTTAGATGTTATGGCACCAGGAGGAGATATTTTATCAACATTGCCAGGTAATTCTACTGGGAAAATGAGTGGAACTTCAATGGCCGCTCCATATGCAACGGCATTAGCTGCACTTGTCCTGTCAGTTAATCCAAGTTTGACCAATAGTGATGTTTGCCGCATCATAGAACAAACAGCACAAAAAGGTGGTGGATATACATATTCTTCAGTTTCTGGAAGACCTAATGGTACATATAATAATGAAATGGGATATGGCATAATAAATGCTCCTAAAGCTATAAACATGGCAAAGGAAGGTACAAATACAATAAACTTTATAGATAAAACAGTTTCTTCAAATCAAACTGTTTCTGGTTATAATATCTATACGAAAAATATAACTGTTACCAATAATTCTTTACTTAAGATTATTTTGGCTAACGAAATTGTTATTGACAAGCCTTTTGTTATAAACAAAGGTTCACAAGTCGAAATTTCATTCTAATGATTTTGAGTAACAAAGAAAGAATCTTGAATATTTGCAAACTATTTCCGTGAGGTTGTAGCTGAGAAAAGGATGGCAGGATTGATACTCTTGCCATCCTTTTTGCATGTAAGATGGAGATGACAGCCAGTACTGCGACCAGTATTACCAGTAACGCCAACAATGGTACCAGAGAAAACACGCTCACCTTTGCCAACTATAACGGAAGACAAATGGCAATAACTAACATGATAGTTGCCATGTTTCAACGTAACATAATTGCCAGAACGATTGTCATACCCTACCTTTTCGACAATACCATCCATCATGGCATAGGCAGGTTCGTTCTTCGCACGAAGATCCAAACCGTTGTGCCATGATTGTTTACCAGTGAAAGGGTCACGACGATAACCATAAGGACTGGTGACTTTAATTGATTTCAGTGGATAAGTGATGCTTGAATAGCTGCTTATCCACTGTTTTTGTTTGCTATCCACAGACTCTGTTTCCTGTAGTGGTAGATTTGCTGTGATGGAATCTACCTGATTGTTTGCAGGAGGCAGAAACTTCTCCTCAACTTTCTTGACTTTATAACGGCACGCGTTGTCGCTGATGGTATTGAACTGCGCCTTTGCATTCAATACCGCCAGACAACTTATTACCCATAATGCCACTATTTTCCTTTTCATGGTGCAAAGTTAGGGAAAGAAATCAAGAGTGATACACGATGCTGTAAAAGTATAACATAAAATAAGATTAAAGTATGATTGAGAATATGAAATAATGATATAATCATAATAAAACGGAAAAGATTAGGCGGTGGAGCGTAGGCTTTCTTGTATTCGTTCCTCTTGAATTATCTTTGCATGGTCTTATATAAAGTATTATTCAAAATATAATCAGAATATGAAAAGAAACTCATTTGAAGAAAGCGAAGTGCCGTATCAGACACTTGCAAAGTTCGGTCTTACCCATGAGATGATAGAAGACCTTCCGATGCATGCCTTGGATGACATCAGCAATGGTCGTCCATCGCCATTGTTGCCTGTTAGCATGGAGGTAAACGAGGGTTACAGTATCAAGAGCAGAACCCGATTTGCCTTGGTAAGAATGGCAGACGGAAATGTTGACGTGATGTTCTATCCTGTTTTGAAGTACGCCCCATTGGACAATTTCACCAAGGGGCAGCAGGAACTGTTGAAGCAGGGCAAGGCAGTGGTGGCAGATGTAGATATGCCAGATGGCGCACATATCAAGGCATTCGTGCAGATTGACGGAGAGACCAATCAGGTGATGGCTGTGCCGACACCTGTTATAGGCAGAAATCTACAGGTCTTGTCCGACGAACTCAGTCTTGGAGGAACGGAGCTAAAGAGCATCCAAAATGGCGAGGCACTGACATTTGCCGTAGAAGACGAACCAGTAACCGTAGGCATCGACCTGAAGAGCGATACTGGCATCCGCTTCGCCAACGGCGATGGTGAGCAGTGGCGCAAGGAAGGCAAGCGAGAGTGGGACAAATACACCTTCGGCATCTATGGTTGTTGGGTAATGGATGATGACGGCAATCTTGACTATGTTCCAGAGGAGGAATATACCGAAGAATTGTGGAATGAGCAAAAGAAAGCTGCCGGAAGACATGCTTCTGCTGTCGCAAGGAAGTAACGTGAAACATCAAACTTAGGGAAGAAATGAGAAAAGGACCATATTATACAGAAGACATCCTCGTAGAGAAGATGCAGAGCGGTGAATACGGTTGGCTTGATTATGTGAACCATTTCAGTGAGGAATGGCAGAACGAGTATCAAGAATACTGCAAGGAACATGCCCTGTGCATCGGCAACGAGAGTGCAGAACAGTTTGTGAAGTACAAGGACGAGCTGTTGGAGCAAGGAATGGAAACAGAGAACGCTTAATACAATCATGCTATGGCGATAAGAAAGAACTTGAATCCAAGACAGATGGACTTGCAGCCAGAGATGCGTGACATCCTGATGCGCAATGGCATGCAAGCCCATATCATAGCCAACGGTGATGGTTATCAGTTAGCGGTACAGGGACATGACTCCCCACTGCTGACCTATAACCTCACCGAGAAACAGATGTTGGCATTGACTGATTGGGGAACCAACTCTGCCAACAAGAAGGCCTACAATGTCTTTACAAGCATCATTGGCAAAGATTTCTATATGCCGAGAAACCTTGTCCATGCAAGGAACGCTAACGGAAGAGTGGCAATGGGACTACATGGATATAGGATTGGCGCTGGCGAGTATGGCAGATTAGGATGGAGTCCTGAGTTCTTGGGTTGGACACCGAGAATGCAGGACGGCTATCATCTACGCAGAGTCGGAGGACAGATGTTCTATGCAGGAGCACCAATGGTAGCGGAAAGACCAGACAGAAGGCTGAAACCTGGTGAGTTAACCTCTGGAGGTTATGGCTTTTACTATAAAGGACAGCAACAAGTAGCATCACAAGCAGATGTATTACAAAACCTGCAAGCCGTGATGACACCTGTAGAAACACGTCCAAGAAGTCAAGAGCCAGCCAAACCATACAAGGAACTGATAAGCTCACCAGTATATTTTTCCAACGATCAATGGCAGGAATGTCTGTCTTCACACGGTATCATCATCGATGAGAAGGCAAAGACACTCACCATCCAATCAGAAAGCACCAAAAGTGATATGGTGTATGACTTGACCGACGAAGAATTGAAAGCATTGACCAACAATTCAGTCAAGCAAGTATCTGTAGCCAAACGACTGGAGATACTGAACAATGTCATCAAGGATGATTTCGCAGACAAGATAACAATGGATATGCTCAACAGCAAGGAGCGCATCCATATCGGTTTGCGTCCAGAGGTGCAGCAGGAGTTGGACGGCAAGATGCAGTTGCAATCTACCGTTGAGCCACTGCAAGTGCAGCAAGAACCTATGAACAATAAAGTAGGTATTGTGGATGGGCAGGACTTGGACGAGAGCAAGGGATGGTTCCGTGAAGGCAAGCATGGCAGAGAAGTAACTGTTGGTGAGATACGAGTGGAGCCAGCGGAGCAAGAAGGCAAGTTCCGCATGACAGCCATCATCAACGGTGAGCGAGTAAGCCACGAGATAACGCAGAAGCAGTATGACAAGTTCATGGCAGTGGATGACTACCATCGCATGAAACTTTTTTCCAAGATATTCGGTGAGGTAGATATGAAAGACCGTTCCAGTTTGGGAACCAAGATTGGAGCTGCACTGTTAGCAGGATTGGGTGTTGCTGCCGAAGTAGGCAGTGAGCTACATCGTCCACATGGCGCACCTGTAGTGATAGTTGACCACCATCATGGTGCAGCACCTGCGCCACCTCGTCCCTATTTCAAGCCAGGAGTAGATACGCCAATGGATGTGGCGGCGAGAAACTTTGAGGCTGCCATGAACCAAGAAGTATTGCATCCTCACATGGGGAAAGGACTATAACGGAATGCGCTTATGGCAAACAACGAACTGACATATAATGATTTCTTACAGCGTCTGAACATACAGGAGCTGCTGGTGGACGCAGGCTATCAGTTGAACAAACGAGATGGCTTGCGCTATCCGTCGTATGTAAAGGTGGACAGTCATGGACAGCGAGTGAGAGGCGACAAGTTTATTGTCACAGGCAATGGCAAGTGCTGTTTTCAGCCACCAGAACAGAAAAACTATAATGTGATAGGTTTCATCAAGGAGCATCCGATGCTGTTTGATGACTATAAGCCAGGGATGTCATTGGACAGGTTAGTGAATGTGGTATGCAACAGACTGTTGAATAATCCCATTGACGTGCGTGAAAGCAGAGTGGCAGAACCCAAGCGAGATGCCAAGCCCTTCAACCTGTCAGACTATGACATCTTGCGTTTCAACCCAAGGGAAAAGGACACCCAACGGAAACACTATCCTTATTTCAAGGAAAGAGGCATCAACATGGGGACCCAGTTCGCCTTTCACAAGCATTTCTTCTTGGCGACCAAGCGTCGAAATGACGGATTGAGCTTTGCCAATCTCGCCTTTCCACTATCCTTGCCGTCCAAGCCGGACAGCATCGTTGGATTGGAAGAGCGAGGCAGACCGAGACGAGAGGACGGTAAGGCATACAAGGGCAAGGCGGAAGGAAGCAACAGCAGTGAAGGATTGTGGATAGCCAACCTGACAGGTAAGCCATTGAAAGAAGCCACAAATATTCTATGGTTCGAGAGCGCCTACGATGCTATGGCAGAGTACCAAATCAATCCAGTGAAGAACGTGTATATCTCGACCGGAGGTACACCGACAAAGGGGCAAATAAAGGGAATGCTGGAAGAGACCCGACAAGCGAACCATTATTTGGGCTTTGACAAAGACGAGGCAGGACGTGGCTTTGTGAAGAACTTCAAAGCAATCGCCAAGGAAATGGGATTTGCAGACTTTACGGTGCAAGCCTTTCATCCTTTGGGACAATACAAAGACTGGAACGATGCCTTGCTTGGCAAACGAGACCAACGGTTGATAGACCAAGGAGAGATAGACTTCGACTATTTCGAGTTCGCCAAGGCGCAAGAGGCTGAGAGGCAACAAGAGCAAGCCAAACAGAAGGAAAAAGAGGAACAGACATCGGGCTTCCGCAGATAAAGCACGGTGTCATTATCAAAAAGGAGAACTATGCAGCAGACATATCGGTATAGAAACATCATCATCAAGCCCCATTGTATGCAGTTCGTCATCAACGAGCTGCACTTGCTTGTGCTTATAAGTGTAGGTTTTGTATATGCAGGTATTGATGATGCCGTCCTCTCCACTTTGGTGTTTGTCCTCTCGCTCTTGTTTTCCCTATGTTTGGCATATCGAATGGTCTATCTATGCAGGATGCGGTACATCATCAGTAACGAACAATTAGTGTTTGAGCATGGCGTGTTTCATCGGGAAGTAGATTATCAGGAACTGTATCGTGTGGTGGATTTCAATGAGAGTCAGACATTCATGCAGCAACAATTCCGATTGAAAACCGTGAGCATATATTCTGGAGACAGAACGACACCAAGACTTGACATTATTGGAGTACCGATGAAGGAAGAACTGGTGACAACCATCAGAGAACGAGTAGAAACCAACAAATGCAGGAGGAGCATCTATGAAATTACAAATAGGTAAGATATGGTTAATAGCAATTATCGGCATAGCAACGGCATTGGAAGTCAAGGCACAATTGGTGTCATCCAATCCCTTGGAATGGATGGCACTGGCAGAAGGCAATGAACTTATCAACAGTGAGGTTGAAAAGCAAATCAACGGACAGACCAAGACGGCGTTGTTGCAGAACACGATGGCTGCTGAGTTTAATCAAATACACAAATGGGAGAAAAAGTACAATAGCTACTTGAAATCAGTGAACGGCTATGCCTCTTCGCTGAAAGCCTGTACCCATCTGTATGATGATGGCGTGAAGATTTTCATCACGCTCGCCAAGTTGAAGACAGCCATTAAGAACAATCCGCAAGGCATCGTGGCAAGTATGAGCATGAACAACCTGTATATCGAGACGGCAACGGAACTGGTATCGGTTTTCAATCTGTTGAATGATGCCGTGGCAAAAGGAGGAACGGAGAATATGTTGACAGGAGCAGACCGTTCGAAGACTTTGTGGGCATTGAATGATAAGATGTCAGCATTTCAGAAGAAGCTCAACAAACTGTATCTAAGCATCCGCTACTATACAATGAGTGATGTGTGGAACAATGTCACGGCAGGGATGATAGACAGAAGTAATGGTGAGATTGCCACCCAAGCATTGGGACGGTGGCGGAGAGCTGCCAAAGTCAGTACACCATAATTATATAAAAGCATTCGAGTATGAGAACATGGATATTTTGCTTTGGCATCATGTTGCTTTCTGTCTGCAAGATGCAAGCCCAGAACGACCCTGTGTTGGCAGGAATGATATACGCATATACAGACAA